>Ga0099824_1010268_pt1 | contig 11139 bp, 6 predicted proteins | sample SiratrowhiteBW_FD_76837 | JGI IMG/M metagenome (GOLD analysis project Ga0099824, IMG submission 76837) | Root nodule microbial communities of legume samples collected from California, USA - Siratro white BW | ecosystem: Host-associated > Plants > Roots > Nodule | place: USA: California... | reverse complement strand
TTTTTTATTTTTTATTATTTTTTTATTATTTTAACGTGTAAAAATATTTTGGTAAATTTGTTTTTAAATTTTTATTTTTTTGTAATTTTTTGAATAATGTTTTTTTTCTTTTTTTTTTTTTTTTTAATTTGAGTCCTTGAACTTATATTTTTTTTTTTTTTATTGAATCAACTATACTCGTTGTTAAGAAAATTAATTCTCTAAATTAGTTGTGTCAGCTCTCACCAAATTGTAGATAAAACCTGAAAAAAGGGAAGAATACTGAGTTCAGAACTTGCAAAAGTGAAAATATGAAAACGATGTAAATATAATTGTGAGAAAAAGAAAAGCCTAAAAGATGAGGAACAAGAAGTATGGGTCCCATGTTATTCTTAAAGATTGGATAAATGTTGGAACAATAAAGTTATTGTTTTGTGAAGAAAGAGAAGCTGACTTTACTTATTGAGCTTATCAACTGATATTTCAAAATCTCTTACATTTCACTTTCTTTTTTGTCTCTCATCATTGTGCTTTTCTTCTTCATCTTAATGGATATACAAAAGAAGGTTTCCCTGTTAGAACTGTCTTCAATCATATTTATTTTCTCTTTTCAATTCCTTTTTCCTCAAAAGGAGATTAAAGAAACTCATTTGCAATATATAATTCTTTTTTCATCCAATTTTCTGAATGGAAAAAAAGTGTAACGTGGATAAATACTCTTTCTATCTCTTTCTTCTCTTCACAATACTTAAATTCAAAACCCTAAAAAAGCTATATTTGATATTATTTGGACAAAACACAACGTTGGTCTATTCAGCTTGAATATGATTGTTACTATAAAAAAAACATTTGTGATTTAGAAAACAAAACAAAATCACATGTTAGAAGTTAGATAGCAAGTGAAGTTTTTTTCATATGAATAAATATGATTTAAAATTTTAAGCAATAATCAATCATTGAAGAGACACTTAATTCTATTACAAGCACACACAGTGGAGTGTGGAGCATGGACAGAAAGAGGATAAGGGTCATCTCATAATTCCTCTTCCACGATTTTTTTTTTTTTTTTTGCATAAATTTTAATTTTTTTGTATAGAGGTACATGGTCTCATAATTTATTGATTCAACTGTGTATACAATATGTATATTTAAAAAAAATGTATTACTTGAATTTAGTCGATTATATATTATTTAATTGCTAATACTATATTTTTTTCATATTATAATTTTAAATTTTATTTTTAGGGTTAAACTTGTGGATGGACTCACAAGTGTGAGAGTTGTGGTGAAAGAAAATACAACAAATGTTTGTCCGTACGAATGTTGATACGTCCATAAGTATAAGATGTATTCTAAAAGAGAATGCATAAAAAGGTTTGTTAATATAGGTGTAAAGGTTTGTTAAATACTTAGAAAATATTATAAAAACGAAAAACCATTGAGAAAGAAAAGAGAAAAGTTAGAAAAACATAATGGAAGGATTATTTGCATATTATTTTATCTTTTTTCTATAAATAATGATAAAATACATGCTATTTTTCTATTTATTTACACTTTTAAATATTTATATCTACAATAAAATGAATTCTGATGGTGGCATCACATTGTATTTGGGATATCACAATGAGAGGCAATTAAATTTGGTTAAAATACAATTTTAGTCTCCTATTTTTTTTTTTCTTCCCTGCTTTTAATTTCTAAATTTTAAAAAATTGTAATTCTTTTCTACTTTTTAATTTTATACACATATTTCGTTTTATATTTTAATTAATTTATTTATTTCTTAATGATACTTTAAATATTATGTTGGATCTAGGGTTTGTATCATTCAGAAAATATAAAAACTAAAATCATTGAAAATTGAGATTAATTTTGTATCAATCCCCAAAACAATTTGCACTATTTGATTCCAAAGAGGCATTGCACCCTTTATAGCCCAATAGTTTTAGGGAAAAAAAAAAACACACAGCTAAACTAAGACATTTTTTAGGGTAACGAAAAGTTAGAGAAAGTATGTAAGTAAAAAAACAAGTGTGACAAGTAATAGCTGAAAAGAAGTAGTATTGGGCTGAGCCAATTTTTAGGGTAACGAAAAGTTAGAGAAAGTATGTAAGTAAAAAAACAAGTGTGACAAGTAATAGCTGAAAAGAAGTAGTATTGGGCTGAGCCAATTATGTTAGACGGATTCTTTCAGAACCCCAATACCCTCATCTTCAAAAATTTTGAAAATGTCAAAATTGTTCTCGTAAACATGACCAAAAGGATTTTTTGTTTTTTTTTTTAAAAAAATATTGAACCGGATGCTTTCCATCCCGTTCGTTTTTTCAAATGAAAATGTGAACCGAATGGCACCCTATCATCCCATCCGATTTACATTTTGAAAAAAAAAATATAAATCAGATGGCCCTCATCCAATTCACATTTTCGTTTTTTTCTAAAATGTAAACCGGACGTAGGGCATTCGGTTCATACGGTTCATACAAAGTCCGTCTTCTCCAAAGTAGATTTATCGTCGACGGCAACCCAATCATCAAATTAATTATTCTAATCATCAATATCACTCACAAATTGCTAATAAACATAAAAAAAAATTTATTTTTCACTTGTTTAAAGCTTTAATTCAGATTAAAGCAAATTCTCCTCCAAACTCTGCGATTCCGAGTTCCACAACACGCATAGAATGCTTTTCTTAATGGATTGTTGACAGTGAAGATCAAATACAGATGAATCGGATGCTGGAGAATCAGATCCAGTGCAAACGAAAACTGAAGCGGATGCAAGATTAAAAGAACGAAGCGGACAAAGCAAGAATAAAGCGGATAACTATGATGAAGGAGGTGAAGGATATTCTCATCTTTTCCTATTTATCATTTAAGGGTATAGCTGTATTTTCTCATAGCCTAAGAAGTGCTGGATGAGACTATTGGGATACTGAAAGAATTCGTCATTATACTGCACCAACAAAACTTGAAGATCAAAAAGAAAAAGCAGGCTTGGACCTAAAAACCAGTAAAGTAGGGCTGAGCCCAGCATATCATAAATAAAAAATTAAAAAATTCGAAAGCTTGGGCTAACCCAGTGCACACCGAGAACCGGAAGAACTTTGCAATTGCTGTTTAACATCCCCGCTTTAGTTAATATGCTTTCTTTATATATATTCTCTTTCATTTTGTCTATTTTTTTTTTCTTTTTATTAAACAAAGAAAGAATATTTATTTTATTTATATAGAAGAATAAAAATAAATATATAATATTTTGAAAATGTATTGTTTAATTGATTTGATAAAAGACAAAGAGATATAGATATTAATAAAAATATATGAAAAATAGTATCCTCTCCATCATTCTTCCTTTTCAATACCAAACACATCATTAAAGACCATTATACTTGTTTTCTCTTTTTTGTTTCATTAAAATGACTTTCAGAGTATCATAAATTAAAAACATAATTATAAAATATCACAAATCATTATAAACTTGTTTTCAACTCTAAAACATACATCCCCATCCATATTAAAACACAGTTACAAATAAAAGTTAAACAGTGAGTTAACTATTTAATTAACCATATAAATCATAATAAATTTATGATTAAAAGTCTACCAAAAAGTCACACATGCCATTTATACAAAATATATAATAAAACACTCTATACTTAATAATTTTATATACTTAAATATAATCTATAATCTTAACCTTTATTTATTAAAAATCATTTATACTTAAAAAATAACATATGCTCCAATACATCAAAATTGTAATTCATCCTAATACAAAGCCTTCACACTAAAAAATATACCAAATTATATATAATGTGTATTTTAAAAACATGGGTTGCAGCTAAGCCACCGCGCATTTGACGTCGGTGTTAAATATGTAGAAAATAAGTTTAAGGTAAAGATGCCAAAAGATGTCACATGGAAAAATTATCAAAACTTTTGAACGTAGTCTAAAAGTGACAACAATTTTAAAGATTGCAGAATATATGCTCTTTTAACTTTCCTATCATCAATATTTGACCACTTTCTTTCTTTAACTCCTTCCCAATTTTCTACATTTGAATTAATCTTTTATTCCTTTTGTTTTCTTATGCTTCTTACTTGGGAGTTATCTGGATCCAACTCATTTATCTGTTATATATATAAAGCATTCATCAATTTATTCTTTAATGATAGATATAAACAATAATTATTCATTTTGTAGTTATACTAGTATTGTAGTTAAAAAAATGTTCATAATGTTTTCTCAACATACTAATCTTATAACTTATATAACAAAGTTTTTTTTTTTTCTATTTAAAAGAAACTCAAACTCAAAATTTTGTTTGAAAAATAAAAGTGAAATTTAGTTGCATGAAGCAATGGAAAGTAGGTCCAACGTATTTATGATATGATATGTGATGTTCCTAAGTTGGAAGTGGATTGTTCCACACCACACGTGCACACTTACTTTGAATAATAGCACACACACACATTAACACTGTTCTGTGGAAAGTAACCTTTTTGGCATCAACGACCAAAAACTGAGGATAACTACCACAAAACATTAATTGATTTGCTTAAGTTTATACGCATCACAAAGTCTTATGAGTAGGGGAATTGAATTGATAAATATAATTAGCTGTTTATCAATTGAATTAATTATATATGGTGTGTTAATTGGTTGATTTTATCAAATAAAGGCTTTTATATTAACATTATATAGCCATTAAACTATTTTAAAGAAAAGCCATTTGACCCAAGTTAATGTAGTTATTATCTAATGGATTTTTTTTAAGACTCAACTTAGTTAAGAGACATGCTTTCAAAATTAAGAAAAATATTTTTTTTAATATTTATAAATAGAATTAAAACAACTCATCTTTGTTACTTGTTTTAAATTTTATTTCCTCAACTTATAAATATTCTATTTTCTCTCTAACATATTTTTCAAAATCAGATTACACCACTAATGAGATAACAATAAATAGATCAATATATACCTATCAATATATAAGTGAAGATGTTGGTTGTATAGACTAAGCTTATTTTATGGTCATTTATCTCTTAAACAACAATGTTCCTTTTTCAAAATTTAAAAATAAAGACTTATTATTTCAAACACTAAATCATTCTATTCTAGAAACATATATTGTGTGATGTGTATTGTTATGAATATATTTACTATGAGAAGAGCTCACTTCACAACTTGTAGTAAAAAGAAAAAACAAAATTGTAGGATTTTTTAGCTATATATATATATATATATATAATATTTATTAATGAAAACATATTCTTTTGAATAACTATACAAAATATATTTATATATTAATAACGTATACCATTTGTTATGTGACTGATGTAATTAGAATTTTTGGAACCTTATAACATATCTTCATTTTTAACTTATGTTTATGGGGCATTTACTTAAGATAACTTTTATTTTTCCCGCGAATAAAAAAATTGAGAATTGTGCCGACAAAATCACAGATTATAAGTGAGGAAAAATGCATGGCCACTAGTATGTGCATAATGTATAGTATATAGTTTGGAAAAGAAAATGCAGAAATACTAAGAAAAGAAAGCCATAGAATATTTCCTTTGCTTCTTTAATTTCTTTTGGAATCTCTAAGTTTGGCCATTGAAATGGGATCAATCTCCACAATCTTCTGTCTTCAAAAGTTGGTGCCTATGCTATTTTTTGTCTTTGACTACTTCATCAACTTCCTACATAAACAATCATCTTATTTCTTATCTTTTATTCTTTTCTTTCCTTTTCCCTTCATACTACGTATACTTATTTTATCTGGGGATGCCAAAAACATCAATACATACAGTGAAAATATTCTAAAAAAATACTTAAAATAGTTTATTAAAAAAATGCCCTTAAACACACTCTAGAATTTATAAACATGATCTCAGACTTCAAGACCCACAGAAAAAAGACATAAGTTCGTTTGACTTCAAGCTCTTGAATATTTAGTTGATATTTTAAAAAGTTAATATTTTTTATTTGATCTAATATTTGAAAGTTTTTATCACTTAGTATTCAATATTAAAATCAATTTATAAACATTTTCTTCCCTAAATCATAACGCACATTTTAGAAAAATATAATGCTCTATCGACAAAATAAAAACATTTTATCAATATTTATGGATCCATATCTCATGTATTTTTTGAATTGTTATAGAACCTCAAAGGACAAAATGACGAGGAGATCAATTTAAAAATTATTCACAAATATGAGAAGTTATTTTAAAAAATTGAGTTGTTTTGACAAATAGTTATTGCTTAAAATAAAAATAATATTTTTTTACCCAAAATCATAATTAAATCAAAATTAAAAATATAAAATCTTACTTATTTAAAGTTTTATGGTGTTAAATTAAAATTAAATATAAATTGTTTTAAAATAATGTGACACAGTAAAAAAAATTATGAAATAAAAAGTGTCTAGGTTCTTAATAACTATTTAAGATGAAGAAAGTTGGTTATAAAATCACTTAATTATAGCACATCATAGTTTAAGTGAAAGAGATACAACTAGATTAAATGGTACTTACAATAAATGTGGTAATCCATAGTGGTTGACTGATCAAGAAATATAATGTTGTGGGGACAATACTCGGTAACATAAATTTATGAGGCAATTTTTACATTATAAATTATTTTCAAAATATGAGAATAATTTATAATTATATTTCAAAATACTATTTATATATACACAAACTTGTCTCTTGCAAGTATGTATTGATACACAAAATTATATAATTTATATAGCAATTTAATGTGTAAATTTGATTACCAAAGTGAGAAACCCTAAGATAAGATAGTAATGGCATAGGTAGGCAATAGGCATCATTAATTTGTTGTCCTACACTTCACATGTGGTATAGACAGTTCTTGTATCAATTTTGTTCTGAACTTCACATGCCACATAGGGCTACATAAATTAAATTGGTGTTTCTGTGTTTGCATGCATCTCAAGAAAAAGTGGTCCTATTTCTGCTGCTAATAATTTCCACTCAGAAAATGACCTAACTTTGAGAAGAAGGTCATTTTTTTGCATGGTGCACATCAACCACTCTCATTCCATGGATTTTTTTTAGAATACATTAGCAATTTGAGGTAATTTCTTTTTATAATTTCTCTTAAACAATTTTAATCTATCATTAACTTAATTTGTTCATTTTAAAAATATACACTGGTGAGTTACATTCATCTTTTCAGTATAATTTGGTGATATTGTACAAAACCACTGTATTCATATTTCAATATTTCACACCTAAATGATCTTCCAGTACAACAAAGAAGGTTGTAGGTGATTGGAGGATTGTCGTATAATTTCATGGCACATTTTTGGGGGTAAGTAGTAGAAAATTGAAACTTGAAGCAAATGTATTTCCTTCCTTGAAATAAGTTTAGTGAGACCCGAAACAGAAGTTTGACTATATCTCTTCACCTAAAAACATAATTTTTATAAATTTAAAATTTATATCTCATTTTTAATTTTATTTAATAATAAATATATATATTGATACACAATTCATACTCATATAAACACATTTTAAATATTTTTTGAAAAAATTAAAATCACAAAAAATATAATATTGTTAAAAGATTAAAATTGGCATACATATTTTCTCTTTAATATTAAATAATATAGTTTATTGTACTCATTTTTTCACAACGATGTAAAAAAATATTTTAAGAGAAAATGAAGAATAGTGTGAAAAAAATTTACTTGATCTGAAATTCTGAAATGGCACACAAAAACAAGAGACTTTATGAATGAAGCAACAATATATAAAGGGAAGAGAAGAGGTGTCAACTTCACAGCCACAAATGTCAAATATATACAACTATTTATCCAAACACGATTCATCATCGTCATCTTCAACGTTCAAACCTTGTCTTCGACACAACAATTCAATCACTACACATATAAAATAACAATTAATCTTCAAGCATCACAACAATTTTCTTTTTACTTTTTTTATATAATAAATCCCTATCAAATTCCTATTCATAATCAGATTACATCACACAGTTACATTTCTTCTGTTAAATAAGATTAAATTATAATTTTAATCTCAATTTTCTAACCTGTGACTTTAGTTTATTTATTTTCATTTCTTCAATTTTTTTAATAAAATCACAATTTCAATCTGCTCTTAATTTTATATAATTTAATATGTTATTTTTTACATTTCAATTAGTTAAAGTATTTCTTAATAATGCATATCAAATAAACGAAAACACTTACCAACTAAAAGATGTACGGAGATTTAAATTTTGATTTGGTTATAAAAGTAGAATCATAAAAAAAAATATTGCAAATCAGAAATTAAAGGTAAATCAAATTTACGGTTACCACTCCTTTCATTTTAATTTGCCTTTATTTATTTACTTTTTTCTAAAAAAATGTCGACAGTTTTAAATTAGTCTTTAATTTTGTACATATTTTATATTTTAATTTAATCGAATCGATCTTTAAGTTCTAATATTTATTTAAAATGTAACGAAAAACTCATTAAAACATAAAACAAAATATCGGAAAAATTGAAGATCGATCCACAATTTCACAGCTCTTAGAAAATACGTAAAAAAACTAAATTCACAAATTGAGGATTAAAGAACATCTTTATTCAAAGTTTTGATAATAATTTAACAACAACAATATAGAAGACTTGAAGTTACGAATTATTAGGAATTAAAAAATAAAAGCTATAATTTAATCCAAAGAAAAAAAAAAATACTTGGTCATACTATTATTACTTAATATTATGAGGGTTTATATGTAAGTGTGTACATAAAAAATTAAAAATGAAAATGGAAGCATGTTAGATCACATAATCATTTTTTTTTCTTAATTATTATTTACACGTTAACGAAGGGTGCAACCACCGAGGGTGGTTCGTAGCAGAACGGAGCCGCCGGGTGCTGCCACTTTTTGAAGACGATTTTCTCTGCCGGTCGCTGCTGCTGCGACGTCTCCTCCTTCTGCGGCGGAGGAGGGGGCGGCGGCGGCGAGGAGGCCAGCGGGGAGAGCAGCGGGATCGCCACGTTCCACTGGACAGCGCGGTTTATCTGAAGCGACGACGGAGCGTGGGTCTGCAGGCGGCTGGGCTGGCGGCGGGCGCGGCGGGAGTCGGCCATGGAGACGGTGGCGAGTGTGAGATTGATGGCGGTGAGAGAGAAAGTGAGAGAGAGAGAGAGAGTAGTGTGGTGTGTGAGAGAGAAAACGGTGGGCGGAGGGTGAGGGGTATAAATAGAGGGGCGTGCGGTGCACACGTTTGGAATCTCAAACTTAAATTATTCAACCGGCTCGGCTCATTTCGGTTCGGTTCGGCTCGATTAGTTGGGTTTGGTTTATGAATTCAGCTCATTGGCGTGTGGTTCGGCTTAGATATGCTTTTCGATTTTTTACAATTTTCTTATGCATTTCATTCCTGATATATTATTTTGTCGCAAAATTAAAGAAACATGATAAGAATTTTATTTTGATAATTTAAGACAAATAATTATAAATTATAAGACAAATATGGTGATTAAATAAATTATAAGACAAATAAATTATAAACGAAAAATAAATAATTAATGTTATCTTAAAATTTTAATATGGTGACTAAATAAAAAAAATTTAAAAAGTAGGGGATTGAAAAAACAAAATTTAATTTTAAAATGATATTTATTTATTTATTTCATATTTTTAGTAAAAATATTTTCTATTTTCCATTTTTCTTATAAATGATTCAATTTTTTCATTTTTTAGTAAGTGATGTGTATTCATTCCTATAAATTATTTATTAAAGATATTATTTCATTTATTTATTTTAATTTTTATTTCCGTGATTTTTTAAAATAAAATAAAAAGGTAAATATTATTTTATGAATAGGTTTATGTAATTCATTAAAAATGAAAGAAAGTTATTAAAAGTTTGAAAAGATAGCAATGTAATTATTTTATTGACTTTATATGTGTTTCTATTTTAAATATACAAATACTATAAATATTACTTAACATAAATTTAGGAAAACTATTTTTATCTATAAAATGAATTAGAGAAATATTTATTTTACTGGTGTTTTTCTTATTATTAGTTGAATTTATTGAAAGATCAAATTTTTTTTAGGGAATTTAACTTATACATCAGAACCTAAAAAAAACACTACTTTTAATGAATTCAAACTAATAATAGAAAGAGTGTTGGAAATAAAGTGTTACATGGAGTTTTTGTATTATTTTTCATTTTGTTAATTTTTTCTACTAATGGTGGTGGAGACTATGATTTATTTTTGTGGAATATTTACTATTTTTTTTAAGATATAGTTTTTATAAAAAAATTGACTATCTTTGATGGTTTGCTTCCTTTTAAACATATTTTTTTAACCTTTTTATTGAGATTGAATTCAATTCCCCGCAACTTAATGACTCGTTAAATTAAGAGGAGAAACTATTTCAATAAAAAATGAGGCATGTACAAAATTAATTGTTTTTTATCAATTTTATTCAATAATAAAAATTAAGTTGAATTGTAAAACCTATAATGATAATTTGTGATCTTCATTTAATTGTTAATATATAGTATTTAAACAATATTTAGTTTACGTCTTATATTTTTGTAAGACTGCATCCATAAAGAAAATTAGTATTAAATTGTCATATAATAAATAATATATTAATTTCACAATAAATCTGCAATGCTTAAACAAGAGAAAACAATATGAATTAGTTATACAAATTTATTATCCTGATTATTTACTGATTATTTACCATACATTGGTTGATTTGTTAAAAAACAACTCGTGGGTGATTCACATTTCATAATGTTATATCTTGTAATAATTTGTGTTAATTATTTGGATATTTCATTAAAAAATAAATATAGAATTAAAATTTTTAGTATGTTAAAAATAAAAACAGCATTATATATTTTTATTTAATATTGATAATGTTAAAATAAGATGTAAATTTGATTTACAGAAGCTAAGAATAACACGAGGTAGCCAGAGCCAAGTGAAAATATTAGGGTAAAAAATATTAGGGTAAAAGATTTTTAAATAACTACATATTATAAGTTAAAAGCATTTGTTGGATAATATCAATAGGTAATTTAATACTCTTAGTTACATTATCTAAAAAATAATATATATATATATATATATATATATATAT
>Ga0099824_1010265_pt1 | contig 11142 bp, 7 predicted proteins | sample SiratrowhiteBW_FD_76837 | JGI IMG/M metagenome (GOLD analysis project Ga0099824, IMG submission 76837) | Root nodule microbial communities of legume samples collected from California, USA - Siratro white BW | ecosystem: Host-associated > Plants > Roots > Nodule | place: USA: California... | reverse complement strand
TTTTTTTAATAACAAAATAAAAGTAAGTTAGGAAAAGAATAAAAAAGAACTTTTTTTTAACATAAACTTTTAAAAATAAAATATTAGATTTAAAATAATTTAAAAAAATAATTTAAAAATATATATAATATTTTCAAAAAAATAAAAAAAAAACATTTAATTAACAGTTTTAATTAAATTTTAACAATAAACAAATATAAACTTTTTCTTTCAGAAAAACAAGATTAAATGATCCCTGATTTTCCTTTTGAAATAGGTAAGACCAAGGTCAATCCTTGTCGGGTTAAAAAAAATAAAAAATAAAAATTTGTGTCTGTTATTATTTGTTTTGTTTATTGTTCATATTCCTGAACTGCATTTTTTGTAAATATATATTCATTTTTAGTTGCGCTGTAATTATTATTTTTAGGGAAAAATAACATTTTGTAGAACCACACTTATTTCTATTCATTTAATTAAAGGTAGAGGTTTAGGATGGGCGTTGTGTTCCCCACACGTAACCGACTCCTGAATCTTGAATCTGGTTCGTAGATATTTTATTTTTGGTTTTCTTATAGTTTTCCCATAAAAAGCTATAGTGGCAACTCCATTATCAATTTAAACATTTTAAAAATAAATAAGTTTGTAATCGCCCGTCGTGATCCGGTTGCGACAACGCTATATTTATATTTGACTCCTCACAAAAACAGAGTAACACTATATTTATATTTTACTCCTCACAAAACAGAGTAACACTATATTTATATTTTACTCCTCTTCTTGATTGTTATGATTCTGTACCGACCGTTTACAAAAACAGAGTAACGGCATATTTATATTTTATGCTCTTCTTGATTGTTATGATTCTTTTACTTCTTATAAGATGATGCATTAGTGATGTTATGTGATTACATAAATATTTAAGTATGATATAAAGAAATAATTGATGGATGATATAAACTATGATTTTGTGGATATGGAAGATACAATAGATCAGTTTGAAGTGAGTAATGTATGTTACGATGATGAGTTGTATGACATGGGGATAAAAAATAGTATTTTCACATGAGATACGTGTTGAGTTTGTTAGATTGTGCATTGTTTGGGAATTTTGATCAAAGTATCTGACTAAACTGGTACATTGAAATCATATAGATAAAGATTACCATGTGGTGAGAATCAAAGGTAGTTTTATATGACCATGTCCCAAGGTTTTGACATATGAGCTAATTGGAAATAGGACATATGAAATAACCTTATACATATGAAAATTGTATCTAAGGTTTGAAATAAGAAGTGATCAAAATAAATAAAATGGTAATATGACATATGTAGACCTCTATCTCTAATTCAATGCATTAGTCAAATAGAGTCAAATATTGTTATAGGTTGATATAAATCATAATTATTATGAGTTAGTTATAGATATTTGAATGTTTATGCCATTTAAATGTGAGACTTAATAAATCTTTGATTTTGCTTATATTAAATTGAAAACTTAATTATATTGACAAATATTTTAAATGGGTAGCTTATTTAGTTTTTTTTATTGGTATCTTTTCTTTTAATATGTAATAATTGTATTTATAAAAAAAATATGATTTTAAATTACTTTAATGGATGTAATATATATATATATATATATATATATATGGTTATTTTATAATTTCTTAGTTATTATTGATGAAAATTTTAAAGATGTCACATTTATAAATTTAAAAAATATTTAATATTTTTTTTCACATATGACTCCGTTGCTTTCAGACTTTATTTTCACATCACTCACAATAAGTTTATATATATATATATATATATATATATATATATATATTCCATAGTTTCAGTTATATTTATTACTAAATAATATATTCTTGGCTACATTTTATTGTTTGAAGTTAAAGTAGGTCACCAACCCCACCCTGATCACAAAATCATAGGGTTTAGGGTTTATTCTTTGTAAAAGATAACTTTCACCCTCACCCTTAGCCAGGAAAGCTACAATTCAAGTCAGAATAATAGAGTTTAACTCTATCGATTTTTCCATGTTATGAGTTGAATTCAAACATAGCATTCTTATAATTCCAACTTTTATTAGGTAGCTTTCATGTCAAGATTTTATTTACCTGAATCAGTTTTTAGAAATCAAATTTAAGAATATTAGTATTTGAAATTTTTATAATTAATGTGTTTAATTGTTATTTAGTATTCTTGAAAATTATATATTTACATTAATTATTATTAAAATTTCTGAAAATATTTTATACTCGTAAATATATTTCATTCTCTTTCATGAAAATGAGAAAAATTTTAATTCATATCACTTGTCTGGGAATATTAAAATATTCTTTATACCAATTTTTTCCTTATTGTATCATAAGATTTAAAATAAATAAATAAAAACAATCGTATGTATGAAAGAAGTGCAATAATTTTCAGAAGAAAATGTGTGTACAAAAAGATTAAAAAAAAAGTAATGAGCTGAAAATCTAAGAATAAATATTTAAATTGGTCTTGAAAGATGGTATCAACCACCGATAGATTCTTAAATAAAATTTTCTTGTAATTAGAGCCATATATTTTTTTCTTACGTGTTACTGATTTTATTAGAGAAACTTTTGATAGAACTCCACTTTAGTTGTTGAATAATAATTATGTATCAAAGAATTGAAAACTTTTCAACAGCCAAACTCTTGTTGAATAATACTTATGTATCAAAGAATTGAAAACTTTTCAACAAGACAAACTCAAACTCATCACTGACACTACTCAAACCATTATTTTCTCTTAAATTTTTTCCAATTCTCTTATGAGTTATCCAATTCAGACCATTGGTTCCTCAGATCTCATTTTTCAAGCAATCTTTACACATTATTTCTTTTTGGTACTACAAACAATATTCAACCTTTTTCCTCTCCACCATTTACTCCACAACGGTTAGATATGCAAGTATGAGTCTAAATTTTACATTGAGTAAAAATGAGAAAGTTGAGCATCATATAAAAAAGAATACCCACAAACCTAATATCTTAAGATTTTGGGTCGAAGATGGTATAATTCTCTTATGTGTTGGCTCTGGTTCTAATTCTAGTTTATGTCTTTCCTCCCAACAACCATCCATAAACTTCTCTCTCCCAATTTCACTCATTTCTTACAAATGCTTAAACAGTAATACAACATAACTAAAACCTAAACTTAAAGTAATTCCTATGAGAGAAATAAATAATAAAAGCAAGACTCATGAAAAAATGTCTACGTAGCATTCAGGCACCAAAACAAAGAATTATTATAACAAAGACTAATCATTAGAAGAGGAAGGATGGTCTTGGAGGTCTAACATCTAAAAATTTATAATTGTATTAGAATTATATTATTTATAAATTATATAAATATTTTATTATAATAATATAAGACTTACATCTAAATAAAACATTTAAAATTATCTTATCAATAGATACGGAAAGATTAAAAAAAATCTCACTATTATTATCCATGTTGTGTCTTAATGTGAAAAACATGATTAAAATAGTAAGACTTGTAAGAAAAAAAAGAATAATTTTAATTATTTTTTTAGATTTTATTATTGTACTTCTATGTAATATATAGAAAAGATTAATTTGTTAGTTCATGAAATATATATGATTTATATGTGTAATTTGACTCGAATTATTTAATACAATTTATGTTATAAATTACAATTTTTATAAATAATTAATTAGATAATTGTAACTCGATATTAAAGTAAATTGAATTATTTATTTAAAAATAATAACAAAATATATTAAAAAAAATGTGAGATAGAAGAATGAATACAAAAAGAAAAGAAAAAACAATTATATAGGAAAAGTTAATTTATGTTTCTTTATGAGCTGACATTTTTCAATCTTTTAGTATCGGTTGACTTTCTATTCTTAGATTGGACATTAATCAAGACTACAAAAATATTCTACTGATAATTCTATAAACTTTATTATATAAATTATTTATATAATTTTATTTAACTTTATAACTTACATAATTTTATTATATGGATTTTGTAAGTAATATATTTTATATACTTTAAAATAAGGAAGATATTTGAATATAATCAAATTTTCCACCATATATATTTTATTTATATATTATATTTTTATAATATATAGTGTATAAATATATAATTATGTTGTTTTATATTCCTAAAGTTTACTTTAATAGGTATCTGTAGTTTTTTAGGATAAAATAAATACTAATTATTATATTTATTAAAAGAAAAATAATTTTAACATATAATTCAGCTTAGAAAATTTTAGTAAAAGTTTTAAATTTACAAGAAAAAATAAAAAATAAAAGATTTTTTTATCGATGAATTTTTCACCCATTCCTTATACATATAATTTACAATGAATGCTACGTATTAAGATATATAAACAATTAATATAACACAAAAAAGAAAAGAAAAAAAATTATATATATATATATATATATATATATTATTTATAATAACTAATTAATATCAGTCAGCTATACAACAAAAAATAAATTAAGATTGTTGTTTAACGGTTATATAAAAGATCAAAAAATCAAAATGTTAAAAATTACAATAAAAATGGATCGATAATATTAAAATCCATAATTATTAAGAAGAAAAACCTTTTTATTCTATTTTCCTAATGTGTGTTTCTACAAAACCTAATGATATTAAACACAACCACCACACCAAAATGATGCGCGCAAGTAAACGTTCATTGCGTTTGGACGTTGACATAAGTGATTGTCTCCGACATGAAAATTCAACAGGAACCATCTCCTACTTCCAATTGCTTTTCTCATTACCTCCCAACGGAAAACAAATGCCATGAATCACTGCTTCAACTTGCTAGGCCTATATTACATAAACAATTATTTTACGCCAAACATATATTTAACAAGTTGAATACTTAGATGCTTCATTTAAGTTAAAATAATGTGTTAAATATGTGAATCTAGTAGTTTCTTTCTTCATTATCTTATACTCTCTGGTCTAAGGTACTGCTATTTTCTAAACTATATGATTTGGACGTGTTACCCTCTTAATTGTGATCAAGTTCAATGTATCCAACTTTTAATCAAATATATGCACATTTTATTTATTTGAAAATGATACCCATGGATCATACATATTATCAATTAGCCTTTTAAGCTGACTTAATTAAAATATGAAACTCTGGGCCACTGTATTTAAGCACACTCCTTATCATCTCCATTTACTTTGCTCCAAAATGGATATTTTATACTAGTATATAATATGAAAGAATTAGATAAGTTCAATTAATAATCAAAAGAAGTCAGAATATATCACAGATTTTGATCTTAACATTTTGATCTTATTAAATATATACATTAATTACAATTAATATAATTTGACGAGTTAGATTAGAATGTCAACAAAGGGCATGGTCTGCATAACCTTCCATGCCGGAAATAAGTGATGTTCATTTCAATATAAAAGGTCAATGATCAATCCCCATTTAACTAAATGCCAAATATTGAAGTCATCGTTGAAATCTTAATTCCTCCTTTTTGAAGATATAGTTGTATATAGCATAGCCATATGACAACAATGTCTAAACCTAAACTTGTTGGCACCATATAGAAACTAAAACCTAAATGAACTTTAGTTGGTATTGAGAACAATAGATTAATTAGTGATTTAAGTTCTATTGTAAATTCCTAAAACAAAACCAAATTTTGACCATGACCCATTAGTATATAGGTTCAAAAACTTGGTTCTTGATAAATTCTTGGTTTGTTAGCTCGAATTATAGGGTTATTGTATCTTATCTTAGGGTGGGGCTTAATTATTACATGAGTAGAGGGAATTGTGTCCCAATTCCCAGGCCTCTATTGGGCTATAAGCTACTTATGGGAAAAGCAACCCAGGTGAAAAGACCAATTTCATTATCATATTTCCAATTTCTCTGTTTGATAGCTTATCTTATTTATCATATTTAACAAGGACTTTATATCATTAAAGCTAAGCACTTTAAGGGGAATGGAGAGAAGGGAACCTTTAAACATAGACCCATTTAGTGATACATCCACAATTTCTAACCAAAGTTTTATATATTGATGATGGGAAATAAAGGGTTTGTTCATATCAGTTTTCAAAATTAACTTTAAACAAAAAAAGGACTTTTTAGAAATATTTATTTTTATCATGCAATACTTTTTTAAATTTATTAAATTTAGCCTAACAAAAGCCCGTATTTAATTAGTACAAAATATCAATCAGTTTTTGTTGATAATTAATTAAAAAAAACACTTTATATTAAGACCTCCCTCCTTACTCAATTTATTCTATCCACAAAAATTGAACCATAAATATTGTTGGAGAAGAAGCAGTAGGAGAAAGAATGGAGAAAAATCAGATTATGCCAAATTTAGCATGGTCTTTTGCTAATCTGCTCCATCTTTGTATCTGCCATATCCTAAATCTGAGGAAGGATAATGTGACCAATTTTCCATGTAAATTAAAAATGAAAATCTGAAGTTTACACAGTGGTCCCTTTAGCCACCCTTCTCAGTTTCCAAATATAGCAAATCTAGCTCTGCTGGTTGGTAGCATTTCCCAAAGCTTTCCCATTTCTTCTGTAACCAAATCAAATCAAATTTGAAGACTGTGTTGGCCTGATACGACCACAGGTTTACTCTTTTCATTTTCAAGACAGATTCTTATCAAGATACACATCACATTCACACACAATAGTAACACAAATTTTATATGCTAATTTCAGTTTTCTTAAACCATCTTTATTGCAGGATCTTAGCTACAAATTTGAATTTAATATTTAGATCAGACTTTTTTCATTTAATTATAAAACTATAACAAGATAATCTTAAAAATATGTAACACAATAAAACCTATTTAAAATGAAATAATCTTTTTACAATTGAACCAGTGTTACTAAATGAAAATTTGTGTACATACAGAGGCAGAAAGTATTTTTTTTTTCCTTGTTGGCTAAATTGGCCATTATTGGCCATTACTACTACACCTGTCATGTCTGCAACTCTTCTTCTCTCAACAATAATGATAATTTATGATTCTGCAACCCTTTTTTTTTAATTGTATTGATATATAGAATTGGAAAGAAAATGAAAAAGAAAATAGTCTGATAGAGAAAAGAGAAGAGAAAGTTATGGAAATATGAAGACTGAGATGCATGCAAAAGAGTCAGAGGAAACAGGGTGGCTGAACAGTCACTGTTGCCGTGTTTTGACTGTTTGTTCATTCATTCTTGCATGGCATAGCTGACACTGCTAGAGTCTGCTTCATCAAATCCATTCATTACTATGAGTTTTTTTTTTTCTTTTTTTTTTCCTTTTGCATGTAGAGATATGTACTAAAGTTTTCTTCCCTCCATTTCATTTTATATAAATAAGATAATTAATAGAAAAATAAATCAATATATTTTCATTCTCTTTTGTATTTCATCCTTAATTATTAATTATTGTCCATTCAAACATAGAATATATATATATATATTAATTGAGTTTTTGAAACTTTATTTTAAATATAAACAATTGAATTGAAATTAAATTTAAATATATTTTTTCTAAAAATATTTGTTTGAACTTTATAAATCCAAATCTAAATAATTGGATTGAAAATTAGAATATATTTGTTTAAGAAGAAAATGATATGGATATCTATAAATTGGTTAGATACTGATTTTAAAATTAGTATTTTTTTCAAAACAATTTTAAATTCAAAATAATTTAAAATAATATATAATTTTTAAATGAAAAATATGTTACAATTTTTCATATTTCATAAAATAAGCAATAAATTAATAATTTTAAAAACAAATCAATTTATTATATTTTGTACATTATTTTGGTGAAGTTAAGTATAATGTTTGAAGCATGTCATGTCGATTAGGATATTTTAATACAAAAATTATAAAAGTAACGTGTTTAGTAATGTTAATAAAGACTCTGAAAAGAGTTGAAGATCTTTAAAACAGTTTATGCATGGTAATATTCACTTTATTTTAAAATTGATTTAAAAAATGTTTAAAAATATTCTAATCAATAACCCTGTTAAGACATAATCATAATCAATTATTGTGTTTGTGCAATGTATGCTGAGATAATTAATTAGATAATAAATAATCAATTTATCTTGAACAATTTGGTTTAAATCTTTTAATATATCAGATTATAGAAGAAAACAAGAGCTTTAATTAATTCACATTTGAAGGCAATTAGTAAAATTATTGTATAGTGCTCTATACTTGTGTGGTTATTACAAAAAGATCCAGAAAGTTTGGTACCAATCAATTATGAAAGAACATATATAAGAAATCTTCTTTAACCTCAAGATCTTAAAGAAATAGCTGGTTTGTAGGTTTTTATATTTATATATTACTCATCATACTCTCTTTTATCTAATAAAACTTTCAATTTATACTTAAAATTCCTTACAATACATACATGTGTTACATATAAAATGTTTCAGACTAAATATCATTACTTTTTTTTTCACCATATCACATACCTACTATTACATTAAAATTACATTAGAAATAGGAGAATCAAATGTTTTCATTCGTTTAGGTTGAAAAATCTTAAACTACAATTATAGAGTAACTTTTTCAATGAAAAAAAGAAGAAGAAAAACTATTGTAACTAGCAGAAGGGCAGATGTGTGTGCAATTCTTAAATTAAAATGTAATATTTATATTAATTCTTATTTTATATATTTATTTAAATAAAAATATATGCTGTTTATTTTTTATATTTGATATGTAATTTGTGATTTAAATGAAAACAATGTTTGAAAAAAAATATATACTACACATTTATATTGTGAACTATTATGTACAATAACTTTTAGTACATATGTAGTTCATTTCCACTATTTTTTTTAAATAACAAAATGAGAGTTTAAGGTTCAAAATGTTGCAATTTTAAAAAATATAATTAAAAAAAATAAAAACATAAAATGTTTACACAAAATAGGGGATCTTTATTGTATATGGCTGTAGATTTAGTCAGCAATACTGAATTTAAGTCTTCAAAAATGAAACTATGTTAAAACTCATTAGAGAGTGATGATTTTAAGTTTTAACTCAGATAAAATAAGTTAGACTATAAAAGTTTGTCATATCTAATAGGAAGTCATAGTGATTCTTTATCAAAGTTTCTTAAACCATCTTTTGTGATCCTCATAGTAATTTATGTGATCTACATAGTGTCACATCATATATTTTTAAGAATTCATATAGAATTTTGCTTCAATGATAAAAAATTAAAAAAAAAAAAAACAATGAAGAAACTCATAATTTTATGTTTTCACTTAATTATGCTTCAAATAAATTCTACTTATGAAATTTTTTATATATACTTGAATGTGTGTTTTCATTCTTAGACATATATAAGTTACTTATTAATAAAATATTATTTTAATATATGTCATACATACATAAGTTTCCTAAATTTAAGAGATGCTTATAAATCAAAGAAAAGTTGATTATATAAGTAACTATCTCTTCAAATTTAAATAATTCATATTTGTGGGACTCACATTATAATATACTTTTTAAATTGAAGAAAGATAATGTGTGATGTAAGATCTTTCTAATAATAGCTTTTGTTAAGATTTAGTTTCTTTTAAGTTAAGAGAATCATTAAAGTATTTTTTTGTGGTCCGGGTAATATGACATCCTTTATCAAAATTTCCATGATAAAAAAATATAAAAAAAATTAAAAAACTCATACTTTATATATTTTTTTTATTTTCACTTAATTATATTTCAATATGTCTTTATTTGAGAATTTGTTTAGCTTCACTTGTGAATTCTTTCTTCAGTTAAAGAGAGACTGTGTGATGTAATATTTTTCAATGTTAGATTTTTTAAATTTTGTTTCTTTTTGAGTTAAAAAAACTTGTTAAAAAATAATTATTGAAGATGTTCTAATATCTCATATCTTTCAAATTTTATTAATTATTTTACATTCTAAAGAATAGAATTGATTAAATTCTGACCAACGAACTAAATAACACATCAATCCTAAGTTGTACTTTTTAAAAACTAGGATTCCATAATTTTACTCTACACGCAAATGGAGAGAATCAGATTTTTTTTCATCTTCTTTCATCTCACTATGGATTGGGCCTTTAACAAATGCAGAAAAAAGTCAACACAAGCCCATGTAGCTCATATTGATCACTACGCAGAGTTAGCATTTTGAAATTCCAATTTTTAATATTTTTAGAATATTTATGAAACATGTAATTAGAAACTTTTTAATATATTTTGCAATAAAATTTTCAGAAAATTGTAGCAAATTTATAAAGCAGTCATTTTATTTATTCCAGTGTAACAAGAGGTAAAAAAAAATAAAAAATAAAAAAAAATAAAATAGAAGTAAATCAAGCATTCAAACTCCACAATATAGATATAACTGTTTCAGCTTCTCCTAGCTCACCCCAAAAATATTAAGAAAAATGTCAAGATAATTTTACATACTTTTTAAATGTATTTTTGTTGAAAAAAAACATATTTTTTTATTAAAAAATTATGAGTTTTGGTAAAAATAGAGCAAATTTCACTTTATGTAGTATTTAGTGAGTTTATATAACTTTTATTCAGTAATAAAAATGTATTAACTAAACAATATATTGTTAACATTTCTAAAAATAGTTATCAATTCATAGTAACAAACACAGTAGGCAAATTGGTTAATAAATTTTGAGTTTAATTTTCATTTATTATTAGCACTTCTGTATACTGCCAATTAATTCGAAATCATTTTAGGTGTGATTTTTAAAATAATTATCTTAGAGAAAAAAAAAAAAAGCTTTCCATGCATGATAATATATGATTTCATGCTAATACATTCTATAAATACATTTATAAATTTAATACATTGATCTTTTTTTTCAACATTTCATTTACTTAAAAAAAATAAGGCAAATATTATAATAATTTTAATATGTAATATAATTTAAATTTTATTTATTTTAACCAATAATGCTTTTTCATCAATTATCTTCATTTTACTAAAGCATAAAATCAAATTTTGATAAAAGAAGTTAATAGGATAGTTAAAAGATGATATATATATATATATATATATATATATATATATATATATATATATATATATATATATATATATATATATATATATATATATATA
>Ga0099824_1010264_pt1 | contig 11142 bp, 9 predicted proteins | sample SiratrowhiteBW_FD_76837 | JGI IMG/M metagenome (GOLD analysis project Ga0099824, IMG submission 76837) | Root nodule microbial communities of legume samples collected from California, USA - Siratro white BW | ecosystem: Host-associated > Plants > Roots > Nodule | place: USA: California... | reverse complement strand
TTGGTTTCTGTAGTTACAAAAACAACATCGCCTTCTGCATAAAGTAATTGTGCTTTATTATGCTTATGTGGTGGAATAAACAATTCACCCATCAAATCGTGGTGGCAGTAAATGCTCTTTTTATCAGCATCTACTTTCTTGATGTAATATTTATCGAGTTTCTGACCGGAATGTTCCATAATATAAAGATAGGAAGAAATTTAACCGCAAAGCACGCAAGGTAAAAGCGCAAAGTTCGCAAAGATTAAATAAAACCTTTGCGAACTTTGCGTAAAATCTTAGCTCCCGATAACTATCGGGATTGCGGTAAAATTTAAAAACAAAAAAGCCTTTCCGTGAAGAAAGGCTTTTAACAACTTAGGCGGTCTGGACGGGACTCGAACCCGCGACCCCATGCGTGACAGGCATGTATTCTAACCAACTGAACTACCAAACCCTGCGTTATTGCGAGTGCAAAAATACAACAGAATTTCGTTTCTGCAAGCGTTTTTACGAATAAAATTTGAGAAATTTTTAATTGGTTAAACTCCAATATTTTAAAAATTCACGTTTTAATCAAAAAGTAGGAACTTTCTTTTACTTAACCGCAAAGAGCACTAAGATTTACGCAATCCCGATAGCTATCGGGAGCAAAGATTTTTCACGTAACATCATTTATCCCGTTTTTAAACATAGCCTGTGGTTTCAACCACAGGAAACGTATTTGATATACATTGTGTCCCCGTGGTTGAAACCACAGGCTATGTTTTAATATATGATGGAAAATCTTTGTGGAATTACTTGCGGAGATTTCTCCTTCGTCGAAATGACAAACTGTTCGTTGAAATCAGAATCAAGCAAAAAAAATCGCAAAGCTTAATCAATTCTAAGCATTGCGACTTTACATTCTTTAAAAATATCTTTGCTCCCGATAGCTATCGGGATTACGTAAATCTTAGCGCTCTTTGCGGTAAAAAACAAAAAAACAAAAGTGTCTTAAATCAAAAAAGCCATCCACAAAAGTGGAAAGCTTTTCATTGGTCTAACTACTAAACCAGCTACGAGTTACAAAGTCGTAGCAAAACAACACAACTAATCTTAGATACCGTTTTTGGGCAAAAAAGCCTTTCTGTTAAGAAAGGCTTCTCCCAATATTGCGGTCTGGACGGGACTCGAACCCGCGACCCCATGCGTGACAGGCATGTATTCTAACCAACTGAACTACCAAACCTCTGCGTTATTGCGGTTGCAAAGATATAACAGAATTTCATTTCTGCAAGCGTTTTTATAAAAAAAATGAAATTATTTTTTAAAATATTATCCAAAGTTTTGTTTTTCAACCAAATATGTAGTCAATATTTTTTCAAAATTGTCGCCCACATTTACCGGAACGTACTTAATTTGGTTCTTTGCGCAGGTTAAAGCCAAATTTTTAAAGTACGCCTCTACCCTTTCTTCGTATTGCTCTTTTACGTTATCAGCAAAAATAGAAACCTCATCTCCCGATTCTAAATCGATGAATTTTCGTGGCGTATTATCAAAATCAAACTTCAATTCGGTTTCATTATCAACCACATGAAATAAAACTACTTTATGTTTGTTGTGTTTTAAATGTTGCAATGCGTTGAATAATTTCTCATCATCTTCTGTCTGAAACATATCGGTAAACAAAATAATCATCGAACGGCGATGCATTTTTTCTGCAATTTGATGCAAATATGTAATCGTATCGGTTGTTTTTTTGACTTTTGGTTGAACCAATAATTCTTCCAGTTTATTCAGAAGCATTCTATGATGGCGGTCACTTCCTTTTTCCGGTGCGTAATATTCGTATTTATCTGAGAAAACGCTTAAACCAACGGCATCGCGCTGTTTCTTTAAAATATTCATTAAAACCGCCGAAGCCAAAACGGCAAATCCAATCTTCTTTTCATAAAATGGCTGATTCAATTTCAATTCCGGATAATGCATTGATGACGAATTATCTACAATCAAATGACAGCGTAAATTGGTTTCTTCTTCAAAACGTTTCGTATACAAGCGATCGGTTTTGGCAAATAATTTCCAGTCTATATGTTTGGTGCTTTCGCCTGCGTTATAAACTTTATGCTCAGCAAATTCAGCCGAAAATCCATGAAACGGACTCTTGTGCATTCCAGATATAAAACCTTCCACAACCTGATTCGCCAGCATTTCCAGATGCTGAAAACTGGAGACTTTCTCTATTTCCGATTCAATTTTCATTCGGTTTCTTTTTTTATGTTTTGTGCTTTATAAAGTAAATCTGTCGCCATGAATAATTTGCGTTTCAAGATCGGACTAAAATTAGGGTTTTCTTTTAAGAATAGCTGTACTTCATCAAAAGCAAATTTCGAAGAATACTTCCCAATCGTATTGTCCAGCCAATCTTTCGGGAAGAAAATATCTCCCGTACGCTGAATTTCATCAACCAAATCTAATGAAAATCTAATATACCTTTGCGCACTTTCCTGACGAAGCGGATGATTTATATTGGCTAAACCTACAGAAACCCAAGATTCTTTTTCGCGGTTTGAATCGTCTTTTAGAGCTTCCATAAAAGCATTTCGAACCGATTCGTCTTTTGACAATGAAGGTAATAGAAACTCAAAACGCTTTTGTTTATCAGGATTTGTGAAGGATGTTCTGGTTTTCTCCAAAATCTCATCTGCTTTTGGATGTTTAAAAATCGCCAGATTCATCGCCATATTGGTATAATCGTCTTCGTTTAATTTCAAATTCGGAATCGAGATTTCTCTGTTCCAGACTTTATACAAACTGGCTTTCGCCGAATTAGAATACGCAATCGAACTAAATAATCCGAATAAAGTCTTTTTGATATTAGCCGATAAATTAGCCTGCAAACGTTCATTCAAAACCCCTTCAAGCTGTTTCTGGAATTTGTTTTGCTGTTTTTCCGTCAATAATCTCCAATAAATTGTATTCAAACTTCCCGAAACAATTCGCAGAACCAACTCGTTTTCTTCCGATTGAATTCCTTTTAAAAAGCATTCAAAAGCTTTTTCTGGCGAAACATTTCCAATCAAAGTATTTTCATAAAGATTGCTATAAGCTGAAGCTCTAGCCATTTCATCTTTCAAAGAAGCAATATAATTTAAATTATTCCCGTCAAGCGGAAAAACGCCGTATCCAAAACCGTTATAATTGTAAATAACAGCTAGCGGTTTTTCGAGTCCTTCAGCTTCTTTTACAACTGTATTTTTATCATTAATATTAACTGATAAAACTTTTACATCTTTAGCATAAACTAAACCAATCTGAAAAACCTGAGGCCAGATATTCTCTGATTTATCTTCTGCTTGTTGCTGAATTTCAAAACTTTTAATTCGGTTTTTAGAATCATATTCAATTTTATCCGTGAAGATGGCTCTTCCAGATTTATTTACCCAGACATCGCTCCATTTTTTCATATCATGCGGAGTTTCAGCATCGAGAAGTTCTACGAGATTATTCCAGTCGGCATTGTCATTGGCGTATTTCTGAATGTATTTTTGAATTCCTTTCTGAAACGCTTCCTTACCCATCGAAGCCTCTAACTGACGCATCATAATGGGTGCTTTATTGTAAATAATCGCACCATAAAGCGAACCCGCGTTCTTTAAATTCGCCAAATGCTGTTTGATAGGATGTGTTCCTAAAGATCTATCTTCCGCGTAAGCGCTAGGATAGTGCGCGGTAAAAAACTGCAGATTATGATTGACTTTTGGAAAAATCGGATTCATGATTTTATCGGCCATGAAGTTGGCAAAAACCTCTTTCATCCAAACATCGTCAAACCATTTCATCGTAACCAAATCTCCAAACCACATGTGTGAGGTTTCATGTGCGATTAATTTGGCACGGTTTAATTTCTCCGTGTCAGTTGCGCTATTGTCCAAAAACAAAGTTGATTCTCTGTACTGAATTGCACCAATATGTTCCATTCCGCCATACTGAAAAACAGGAATTGAACCGAAATCTAGTTTTTGAAACGGAAATTTATAATTGGTATATTTTTCTAAAAACTCTAAAGATTGCTGATGTAAATTGAAAATAGTATCAGCGCTTACGCGAAATTTCTCCGGACTGTTTTCTCGATACAACATCGTCATTTCTAAACCTAGTTTCTGTGTCGCGCTTTTGAATTTTCCTGCAACAAAAGAAAACAAATACGTACTCATTTTATCTGATTCTCCAAATGTATAAGCAGTAAAATATCCTTTTTCGAGTTTTTCCACAACATCAGCTCCAGCCAAAACAGACCAATCTTTTGGAACAGAAAGACTCAATTTATAAGTTGCTTTTAAATCAGGCTGATCAAAACAAGGAAATAAAGTACTCGCGCGATCTGGAACTAACAAAGTATACAAAAAATCGTCATTTCTGTTTAAAGATAAATTACCTGCAATAAATGAAATTGAAAATGTATTTTTTCCTGAAACCAAAGCCGAAACCGGAATTACAATATGCCCGTTTTCATGAATAATAGAAAGCTTTTTTCCGTTTGCTTCAACTGTTTTTATGTTGGAAGTTTTCTCTTTAAAATCTAAAATTAAGGGCTGACTTAAATCAGATAAACTCAAATTTACAATCAAATTAGAATTTATATTTTCTGATTTCTGATTCGGAATTTCGAAAGACAAAATGTATTGAAGATCTGAAATCTGCTTTTTACGAAATTTCGCCAGCTGTTCTAAAACACCATTTTCTAATAATTCATTTTCTTTTACCTGAGAAAAACTATTGGAAATCAATATAAAAAAACAAAGAAAGCTGTAGAAAATTTTCATTTTTAAGGAATATAAGATTTGCTAAAATTAGCAAAAGCATTGATTTTTTACAAACAATTATCGCAACAACATTGCATTTAAAAATAAGATTTCTATATTTGCAACACTATTGCATTAATTCTGGTTTAAAATATCAGAAGTAATCTTAACGAATGAAAAAGAAGCTTAAATTTATAAATCTCTTCATGCCTTTGATTGTATTGTTCGCAATACTTTTTCCGGCTGCCCATTCGTATGAGCATATTTTGGACACTCATTTGCAGAAAGAGAAAATAGAATTTTCAGTTTCAGAAAAGCCACAATTCAAGGCCAAACTGCATTCGTTTCATAAATGTTCGATTTGCGATTTTAAGTTTAGCGCTGTTGGCACATTTGAATTTCATGCTTTTCAGTTTTTCAAGAATAATCCTGTTGTAAAACACATTAGTTTTTACAGCAAACCGCATTTTGCATTTTTTAAGGGCGCTCTTTTCTCACTTCGAGCCCCACCTTTTACACTTTAGTATTTTTTTGTGCACCGATTTGCTTTCGCAATTCAGCTATTTAATGATTTTAAGATCTTAAAACATTAAAAAGCTATTTCATTCATTTTAAGCAGTTAAACAAATATTGATATTGTCATTGATATTGTCATTGATATTGGTATTGTTTTCCGCTTTTTCCGCACAAAAAAACTCCCCTTTTTATCGATTAACACATTCAAACTAAATCCTATTCCCGTTTTAGTTACGGCTGTACTGTTTTAAGCATTTGTTGTACTCGCAAAGCCGCGAAGACGCAAAGTTTAGAGCAATTTTCTTTGCGTCTTCGCGACTTTGCGAGAACTAAATCAAAGAAAGACTTAAAGAAAAAATCTTAACCTAATGTCTTTAGCCATAAAAGCTTAAAACATTTAAAACTCTTTTGTAACCCAAATACCCTTTATAAAATGATCAAAATCAAATCAGAAAAAATGAAAACAACAAAACTCATTCTGGCTTTGCTCTTTGTGGCAACTGCGTTTACAAGCTGCAGTAACGACGATTCGGAACAAGAACAAGCCATTCCTAAGATTGACAAAATTGAACTAGGCCTTAGCAACAGCGAAACAGCGACTATTGGCGCTGATTTCCATTTTAATGCAGAAGTGACTGCCGCTGATAAAATCGAAAATGTACAGGTAAAAATTGTGCAGAGAAGCACTGAAACATACTCAAAAGTCTGGTCACACGAAATTACGTGGACACAATATGCGGGTGCAAAAAATGCCACAGTCCACAAACATTTTGATATTCCAGAAGATGCTGCAGAAGGAAAATACGACTTCATCATTATCGTAAACGATCAAAACGGAAGTAAGCTGGAAGTGAAGAAAAACCTAACGATTGTAAATCAAAAAATATGAAAAATTTAAAGCTTCTTTTAGGCATTTTGACTCTTGCCTTTATTTCATCCTGTTCAAGCGATAATGCCGAAATCGACACCGAATATCCTGTGATTGACATCACTGGGGCAAATGCTTTTCCTATTCAATGCAGCACGATTGAACGCGGAAAGACCTTTACTTTCAAAGCCACTTTTAACGATAATGCCGAATTGGGTTCTTACAGCTTGGACATTCACCACAATTTCGACCATCATACGCATAGTACAGAAGTTAATACCTGCGAAACCGAAGCTGTAAAAAGTCCTGTAAAACCAATGCTTTTCATTAACAATTATACTATTCCGAACGGAATGAAAAGTTACGAAGCAACAGCACAAATCACCATTCCTGCTGATGTTGATCCTGGAGATTATCATTTTATGATTCGCTTGACGGATAAAGAAGGCTGGCAAACGCTGAAAGGCTTAAGTATTAAAATTTTATAAGATCAGATTAATGAAGAATGCCCTATCCATGTATTGGAAATATTGTTTTTTACTCATCGGTTTATTGGTTTCAATTGAAGTTTTTTCTCAAAATCAGTCCTCAGAAAAAAAATCAGAAATTAAAGAGCTAGAGGAAGTTTTAATCAGCAATAATACTGTTCAAAAACGCAAAAAAGAAGAATCGCTAAATGTTGAAACGGTAAACAATAGTTTTATTCAGCGTAATCTTGGCGGAAGTTTAATGCAGTCTTTGCAGAAATTGCCAGGCGTTAAAACTATTTCGATTGGTTCTGGAGGTTCGAAACCGCTTATTCGAGGTTTGAGTTTCAATCAGGTTATTGTGGTCGAAAACGGCTTGAAACACGAAGGCCAGCAATGGGGCGCCGATCACGGATTGGAAATCGATCAATATGCTGTCAATCGGGTAGAAATTATAAAAGGCCCTTCTTCATTTATTTACGGATCTGATGCTGTTGGCGGTGCGATAAATATTAAACCTCTGCCCCTTCCATCTCAAAGTACTTTTGGCGGAAGCGTTGACCTTACCGGAAAAAGCAACAATGCACAATTTGGAAGTTCTATTAATTTATTCGGAAGAAACAAAAACTGGTTCTTTGATTCGCGTGTTACCACAATGGATTATGGCGATTATCGAGTTCCGACCGATGTGGTTCATGTGTATAGTTACGCTGTTCCATTGTACAAAAATCATTTGCGAAATACGGCTGGAAAAGAACTCGATTTTCACTTGAGTACAGGTTATTCTGGAGAGAAACTAAAATCGGCTTTCTATTTCAGCAATGTGCATACCAAAAGCGGATTTTTCGCGAATGCGCATGGACTCGAACCGCGAAATGTAGATCTTGAATTACACGACAAATCGAGCCGTGATATTTTGATGCCCTATCAGCAAGTCAATCATTTGAAAGTGAGCAATACTACTTCTTTTCAATTGGGGAATCATGCTTTTGAGACACAGATTGGTTTTCAAAACAACTTTAGAAGAGAATATAGCCATTACGTAAATCATGGATATATGCCGGCAATTTATCCCGAAGACATGTACGCTCCTCAAGATTTGGAACGCCAATATGATAAAGATGTTTGGTCGTTTTCTGCTAAAGATGAATTCCGATTGAATCGCCATCAGATTACTGTGGGAACCAATATTGCTGGACAGGAAAATGCCATTGGCGGATGGAGTTTCCTTATTCCTGCTTTCACACAATTCAACGCTGGATTATTTGCTTACGATAAAATTGAACTGAACGAAAAATGGTTTCTGCACGGCGCCATTCGTTACGATTACGGAAAAATTAAAATGAAATCATATTACGATTGGTTTCAAAGTCCGGTTTCTGAAAACAATCAGACGCAGATGGAATACTTGCAGCGCTCTCAAGATTTGACTAAAACCTTTGACAGTTTTACGTGGTCTGCAGGAATCAATTATAATCCTGGAAATCTTTCGCTGAAAGCTAATTTGGGATCAAGTTTCAGAATGCCGATTGCCAAAGAACTGGCTTCAAACGGCGTAAATTATCATTATTTCCGATTCGAGAAAGGAAATCCGAATCTGGATGCAGAACGTTCATATCAATTGGATTTGGGAATCGAATGGAATCAGCAAAACTGGTCTTTTCAGCTGACGCCATTTGTGAACTATTTTCCAAACTTCATTTATCTGAATCCAACCTCAACTCATGATATTTATTATGGAGCAGGAAATCAGGTTTTTGAATATGAACAAAGTGAGGTTTTCCGCTACGGCGCAGAATTCCAAACCCGTTATTATTTCCTAAAATCTTTAAGCGCAGAAATCGGTGCCGAATATCTTTATTCGGAACAAAAATCAGGAAGCAAAAAAGGCTATACGCTTCCGTTTTCGCCACCGCCTTCTGTTTTGTTCGGATTGAATTATGAACCGCAAATTTCCTTTTTAAAAGACCCCTATTTTTCTGTTGATTATCGCTTTACGGCACAGCAAAATAATATTGTTCCGCCTGAGAAAAAAACGGCTGAAAGTCATGTTTTTAATGTGGCTTTTGGCTCAAAAGTAAAAACAGGAAACCAAGACATCTCCATCAATATTCAGATTCAGAATTTATTCAATACAAGATATTTAAATCACACCAGCTTTTACCGTCTTATCGAGCTTCCGGAAGCGGGAAGAAACATTATTGTTTCTATGAAGATTCCGTTTTTGATTTCGCGATAAGCAAACCATTCAAAACTCAATTATTTACAAATTTTAAATCCTTTATTACAATGAAAAACAAGTTTTACAAACTACTATTTTTATTTGCAGTTTCGCTTTTTGCGGTTTCGTGCAGCAACGACGATGACAACCACGACGATCATGACCATGACCATGACACTTCAAAAGAACATACTTTTGTTCGAGTTTTGCTTTCTGACGAAAAAACTACGGAGCTAACGCTTTTTGATCCGCATGAAGATAAAATCAGTTCTTTTACGGCAAAGTTTGCTAAAGCTTCTTTGTACACAACAGAATCTGGACGTTATGCAGGAATTGTTCACAGAGACAATAATTTCGTAGAAACTTTCGACAGCGGATTGGAATTACACGGCGATCATATTGATATTGACGATGTGCCTAAATTTGGAATTTTAGCGACAAGCGCATTAAAACCAACCCATTTTAAAAGTAAAATTGGCGAAATCCTGACTTTTAACGATGGAGACGGAACGCTTTCTGTTGGTAAAGAAGCCGATGTGAACAAAACTGGCGCAACATTCAAAACGATAAACGCAGGTTTATTGGCGCATCACGGTGCAATGGCGACTTTTACAAACGGAACTTATGCGATTACAGTAAAAGATAATTCGGTTACAGGAACGCTTCCTGAAAAAGTAAAAATCATCGACAATGCCGGAAAAACGCTTTTTGATGCTAAAATTCAAACAAAAGGAATTCACGGAAATGCTTCAGACGGCGTGTATGCTGTTTTTGGTTCGTCAAGTGGCATTTTGGTTGTAGAAAGCAACGGAAATCAAAAATTGATCAATCATCCAGAAGATTTTGGAACGGCTTGGTTCGGAACTATTTTAGAAACGGCTTCTGCTGGAAAATTCATTGGCTATACAGCCGCAAAAGGCGCATTTTTAATTGATGTTGTGGCTAATACTGTAAAACCAATTATTCAGAACACAACCATTATGCAATGCAAAACAAGTTACGATCGTAAAAAACTGGCTGTTTTATTGCATTCAGGAGAATTTAAACTTTATGATATCAGCAGTTTGCAAGCGGTAAAAGAAACTAAAGCGACTGCAGAAACAGCTACAGATGCAACATTAAAACCTCAAATGGCAGTTACAGACCGTTTTGCTTACATTACTTCGCCAACCACTGGAGAATTAGTGCGAGTAAACCTTACTACATTGGAAATCAAAAAGACTAAGGTTTCTAGTACACCTTATATGATTACGGTTTTGGGTTATGAAAACAGCGAAACTCACAGCCACTAATTAATTTTCGAACAACTATTGCAATTATTTTAACACATAGAAACATAGCTTATCTTTGAGTATATAGACGTTTCACTTATTTAAAACCACATAGCTATGTGTAAAAACTAGTTTTCTCTAAACTCTTTTATGAGCATAAAATCTATGTTTCTATGTGTTTAAAAAATTCAACACATAAAAAAGGTCCAACTTTCGTCGGACCTTTTTTATATTAATCGCAATCTAAGATTACAATAAAGCGTCTAAACTATCTGCGTAGGCTTGTTTCGGAGCTACTCCTACTTGTTTTCCTACTACTTCACCATTTTGAAACACCAAAACGGTTGGTATGTTACGCACACCATATTTTGCAGCAAATTCTTGGTTAGCATCTACATCTACTTTACCAACAACTACTTTACCAGCGTACTCTTCGCTTAATTGGTCAATGATTGGACCAACCATTCTACAAGGACCACACCATGCTGCCCAAAAATCCACCATTACTGGTTTATCTGATTTTAAAACTACTTCATCAAAAGTAGCATCTGTTATTGCTAATGCCATAATATATTAAGATTAAAATTAGGTCTGAAATATTAACTTTCAAACTACAGTACAAATTTAAAAATTTAAAATAAATCAAACACCATTACTAAATTAGTTTTCATTATAAATGTATTGTCAATAATTATAAACTGTATAACGCTAAATTTACAATTTATTTACCTGAAAATCAAACCAATAAACTTTTTAGCATTTTTTTAGTATCTTTAGTATATCCAAAAATACGATTAACATGAAAGAAACTTTATCCAAAACAAAATCCTTTCTGCAATCTGATTCTTTTAAAAAATATGCCAAACGCTTTGGATATTTTATTCTTGGACTAATCGCGATTCTTCTACTTGCCTGCGGAGGTTTGTCAATATATTTTAACCGAAATAAAGCCGAAATTATTGCCAAAGTCAATACCAAAATCAATGAGAATATAAATGGCAAATTTCATGTTGGCGATTTTCATTATAAGTTT
>Ga0099824_1010263_pt1 | contig 11144 bp, 5 predicted proteins | sample SiratrowhiteBW_FD_76837 | JGI IMG/M metagenome (GOLD analysis project Ga0099824, IMG submission 76837) | Root nodule microbial communities of legume samples collected from California, USA - Siratro white BW | ecosystem: Host-associated > Plants > Roots > Nodule | place: USA: California... | reverse complement strand
TATATATATATATATATATATATGTATGTATGTATGTATGTATAATCAATTAATTTATGGAAAATAATATATAATTAGCTTAAAAAGTTATCTATTAAAATTTCATTTCAAAACATAATTTAATAATTATGAACGAAAGATTTTTTATTCCATGTATTTGCTAATATCCGTGTATAATATAAAGTCCCTTTGGCAAAAGCAAATCTCTCTGGAAATCAAAAAAAATCTTTAGTGTCCCTTTTTCTTCTCCTTATTTTTATAACGTATAAAGAAGGAGATTTATTTTTATAATGTATAAAGAAGGAGATGAGATTCTGAAATCCACTTAGATATCTCTGTGTCACAAAAACTTTCTTTTATTTTTATTTTTATTATAATTATTATCATTGTTATATATCGCGCGTGAATGAGATATAGGTCATCCTCGGATATGAAAAAAAGAATATGATGTGTCATGCAGTGATTGGTCGGATGAGTTGACCAAGTCAATCCTTTTCAAAACTGCGCCGTCAAATCCCGAACAGCTATTTACCCGCTTTCACCGGCGACACTTTTGCTTCTTTTCATTTTTTCTTTTCTTTTTCTCTTTTATAGAACCATTTGATAATTCGTGAAAAATCTACGAGAGTTCCTTTTCTTTTTTTTTCTTCATTTTTTGAAAAAGGTGTGGTTTGTCTCGCCTGTGTAATTATTATTTTTTAGATTGCATGATTGTTAAGAAAAAAAATCAAATTCTTCAAATAACTTAGAAGTTAAAAAATTTGTATGAGCTTTTTTTTCTGAAATATAAAACTTTTTCCAGTGTAAAAGCTCTCAAAAGTAATTTTTTATTTTGTATCTAAACAGATTCGAATGAGTAATTTGTTCATATATAAATATTAAACATAATTGATCCCGTTTCTAGGTGATTAAAGTGTGTGATTCAAGTTAATAAACTATTACATTTGTTATTCATTGTAAAATAATTGCTGAAATTGTTTTTCTTAAAACTAGTTAAAGTTTCAGATTTATTTAATCATACATTAATGTAAAAGATTAAAGAAGGTAATCTTGAATTTTTCCGACGATATTTTCACTGATTCTATTATTTTTAAAAGAAATAATAAAAACATAAGAATATTGCTTAAGTTAACGATACGTACACGTTTGTAACGAATACTCCGAGAACAGAGGAAAGCGTGCATCGTGAAACGTTGAAGCGATAGCATGCACGTTTTGCCAGGTGTACTGTCCTTTTTCTTAATCATTGTAGAGTCCTGTAATAGTTTATTTTGAAACAATTATATATAATTTGTGATTCTAAGATTTTTCCATATGTTTTACATTTTAAAAATAGAAATATTTAATCTTCATTTTTTAAAAATTAATATTTAAGTAAAATGATCAAAATTAAAATATTAACATTCGCTAATGTATGAGACTCTCTAATTATAGTCTTATTTATTTGTTTTATAATGATTAAGATTATTATAATATTAGCTTTTTGGCAATTATATTATTATTATTTTACTTTTGTAACAAATTGAATAGAATGTAAAGAAGATAATAGATAAATTTAAATGTTTGACTTCTAAATAATGTAAGATGATTGGACATATACAAGTCTTTTAGTTAAAGGTTAAGAGAGCAAGATTTTATAAAGATATTATTCAATTAAGACAATTTTTCAACTAAGGACTAAGAAAACAAATCTTCCATTTAAATGTCACTCACCACATTTAAGATATTGTCTAATTTAGAGTTCAAAACTTCATTATAATTTTGTTTTTAAAAAATCACTTTAAACTAATCTTCAATAAAGAGAAATCACATCTATTTAACATTACCAAACAACTTCCATATTAAAAATTTTACCATTCTCATATATATATATATATTTCTACATTTTCAAAATACATCAATCCAACAATTCATATAACTATATTATTCCTGCATAAAATACGTCATTTTGACAAAGTCATATGTATATATTTCATACATTTTATCACAAGGTGTTATGAAAATTTAACTACCTTATCTTACTTGAAAATTAAAATTATAGTTATTCAAATCAGATATCTCATAAGTCTTATTTTAAAAAAGTAAATTCAAATCTACCTATAAAAAACCCTTATCATCAAACCAAACGTATCATTACGACATTAAACTAATTGAAATTCATCTTTATCTATCAAAACACATATGCAAGCACTTATTTCTAAACATGCAACCAACTAACCCAATAAAAATGAATAAAGAGAAGCTTATTTGAAATGAAAAATTGATCGGTATATTTTTTCTTTTATATGCTAATGTATGACAAACTCAAATCTTAACAGAAGAGCTACTGATATCTCATGAACTTATAGAAAAATTATGATTTTTATAAAATAAAATTTGAATTTTCTTTTTTATTTTTTATAACCTTTTAACTTAACTAATAAAATATTCAAAATTAATCTCATTTAAATCATTTATAATCTTAAACAAATTTAATTTAATTTAACTATTAAAATATTTTATCTATAATTTGTGCATGTGAAGTGTATACAATTTTTACCGCCATAATTTGTGTACAAACCACGTTAGATACTCGAATTATGTTAGATACTCAAATTAATAAATCTATTAGCAATAACTTATTACTATAAGATCTGCGCCATTCATTTTTTTCCTTGTGGAAGATATTTAGGTAAAAATAATAATTTATATTTTATTAGAATTTAATTTAGAGTAAGTTTATTTTTACTTTAGGATCTCTTTATCTAAATTCTTTCATTTAATATGATTTCAGAGTTTCATATATTGTGTGAGTTAAAAATGATATTCTCTTAACTAGTTTATCTATTAATTTGTTTTTGGTTGATTTAGTGTTATTTCATCATGTCCCTTTTGGTGTATTTTCAAATATCATTTTATCAATTTTTTGGGGAACAAATAATTATTAGGTAATAAATGCTATTTTTAATTATAGGTCATTTGGTTTTAATTATAAAGTATATTTTTGACATTGGTTTCGAACTTAGATAATGGTATTGAAATGGTTAAAAATTAATGTTTTCGATTGTTTGGTTTGAATTTAGTGTTATTGTGTTTTTATTTGATATTGAATATAATAATTGGTTGAAGTTGTCAATTTGGATACTACTAGCTAATTTAAAATAATATATGAGTTCAAGTAGTAGTAAATTGTGTTAAAAACTATGTGGAATATACAAAGATGGTTTTTGAAAGTAATTAACTTGCACCTCTTTATGGTGAATCTTTGGCTTGTCCTTCAGTGTTGAATAATTACATTTTGTTTGAGAAGATTTACTTTGATTAAAAATAATATGATTTTGTTGTTCGAAATTGGATATGGGAGTTAAAATTTATGGTTTTGGTAAAATTTTATAGAATTTTTGGTTGTACCTAATTTGCCTAACAAATGACAATTCATTCTTTGAATCTCGGCAAGGAACAAAATTAGTTTTAAACTTAATTCACCTTGTGAATCTCAATTTTGTAAAATGTAAACGACCAATAGAAAATAAGAAAAAGCCTGCTAGATAGACCGTACAACCAAAGAGTGGAAGAATACAACCAAACAAGAATAACCTCAAAAATAAAAAAAAGAATGATTGAAGAGAAGAGAAAAGAAACTTTAGAAGATTTTTACTTATCAAAATGGATTGATACAAATGACAAATTACTAGCTCTATTTATAGTTCTCATGGGAACATTCTAGACTCCTAATTAATTTGAACATTCTCAACTACCATATTAATGGTAGACATCTCTAGAATATTGTAAAAAACAAAAAATTAACTTTATTTTCAACACTCTTCCTTAAAGTGATTTTTTGGATATTACCTTGAGTCTCGTACAAAGGAAGTCTTGGAAAAAGACTTTTGTGAAAATGTCGACAATATTTTCTTCACTTTGCACTTCCAATGCGTCAATGGTGCTTTCAAGAACTTTTTCTCTAAAAAAGTTATGCTCCTCTGGTTCTTGGGACAATTGTGTTTGTGCATGCGTTTGTGTTTACATTTGATCTCCCTCCAGTTCCGCTTTGCACTCTGTTCTACACGATTTCAATCCAATAGAAACTCCAAACAACTTAGGAACCACTACCTCTATCGTATTCGCCATCGTACATGGCAAGAAGCCAACAGCGCCATCGACATACACGGTATCATCAATCGAAGAAACATGCTTCGTAGGCAAAAGCTCTAGAGCCTCCCCTTCCGATACCGACACACTCACATCACTAGCAGATGATTCTAACTACCGACGGCTAAAACCAGAACCGTAATTGGTCATCAAAGTGAGTATGTTATTACACAAACTCTTCAACTGAATCATCTCGTGATTCAATTGCTTGTTCTCTTTTCTATGTTGTTAGCACTAGTGGGTTGTTGTGAAGATTTGAAGAAGCCAACCATGTGAAGAAGTTCAAGACCATGTGATCATATATGGAATGCATGAAGATTTCATGAAGATTGAAGAGCTTGGTCTAGAACCTAGGAGTGTGTGTTGTTGTCAAGTTTGAGTTCAAATCAGTGATGTATGCAATCTTAATCAAGGATAAGCTCCATAAGTATTTTTTGAATTAACAAAAGATTTGAGAAATCATTAAAATCAGAAATTGCATTTTGAATAACTGTTTTAACTAACTTAAGAAAAACAATCGACTGTTTGCCAAAACAATCGATTGAATTTTTAAGACAGTTGTCTATAAATATTTGGCGCGTTTTTTAAAACAGACATGAAAGCATTCTAAACATTTTTCTGAGCAAGAACATTGTGTTTTCAAAGAGAGAAAAAATGCCTTCGTGTCTAATGATCAAGATCAATCAATCATTTTTCATCAAGAACTGTTTCTCAAACTACTACTAGAGCTTTGAGTTGACTGAGACAGTTTCATCACTGATCTGATCATCAGACTAAGCCTTCTATACCCTTTCTTTATTACTTTTGTAATATGTTGTATAGAAGTGCTTGTTTTGCTGAGTTTGTAATAATTCTGTCATTGTACTGAAGTTTATTCTATTATGAGTTACCTGGGTTGGTAATTCTGTTTGTACAGTGGTTTCTGTACAGGTTGTAACTTGTTGAGGGGAGAGGGGTTTTCTGGAATATACAATGGAGTCTGTATAGTTCTGGGTTCTGCTGTAGGTTCAGCAGATTGTTTTCTGAGGGCAATGAATTCTTACAGGTAGCAAGTTGTTGTTTTTCTGTAAACTGATCTAGTTTGATCTTTTTATAGTGGAAATCCTTACACAATTGTTGTTTTTCTGTAAACTGATCTAGTTTGATCTTTTTATAGTGGAAATCCTTACAGTGGTGTAAGGGACTGGACGTAGCCCTTGAGGAAGGGAGAACCAGAATAAATCCTTGTGTCTTTATCTCTCTTGCTCTCTCTCTTGACTGTCTTGATAAATCTTGTTGTGTTTCTTGAATTTTCAGAATCTGTTGACTCTTGCTAATTGAATAATTTCATCAACTTTCTGAAAAATATTTTAAGTAACTTCTGAAAACATATATTTTGTTTTAACATAGTCTACTCTTAACAGTTCTTAATCTTATCAATAACCAGTATACTAGTTTTCTATAAATCTGCAGTTTCGCAACTTACTGGGTTCACTGTTCATCAGTTTGTTTTTCTAGAATAGTTAATCTTTCATAATTGTTGATTAAAGACAGTTCTCATCACTTAACATAGTTTGTATTGTTTAATAAAAAGTTCTTTAACCAGTAATTCATTACATACTTGAATCTAATATAATTCTTTGATTTCTGGAATTAATTTTCAAGAACTGCTTTTACTATACACTGTGTTTTCAAGAACTGCTTTCTGGTTTTAGTTTATTGTATATAGTTGACTGATATTGTACTGGAACTGTTTTTGAACCTTTGTTGTTTTCTTTACATATCATCTTGAATAGTTTTCTATAAAAATAATTCATTCTCCAAATAGTTTGCGAAAAGTTTTCAAGTGTTCAATTCACCCCCCTCTTGAACTTGGCTAAAACATATTTTACATAAGTCGTTCAATTTCCTCTAACAGCTCGGGTGTAGTGGTGCAACTCCTTGTGTTTTGCATTGAATTATTATTTTCAACAATTAGAGATGAGTTTGAGAATAGTACTTGTTTATCGTAAGAAGTCGTTGGGGACATTGCTTTTATCACCAGTGTCGTACAGCCACAGTTACAGTATTGGCCGTGAATTTGGCTTCATTCCCATCGTACTTTTGGGGGCTAGAAAACTTGGATTGATCTTCCCTTAGATGATGACCACAACTAGAATCCACCATCCAGTCATTTTCAAAGTTGATAGAAGCCAAGGCATAAACATATTTTGTTTCTGTCACAAAGTACTTCCCCCAGTCTTCTTCCTTTACAATCTTATCAGCTACATTACTCTTGTAATTTAGCTAAGCAAAATCTTTTGACATGCCCAGTTTTGCCACACCGATAACATTTAAAAATTTTCTTACTAGAGGTAGTCTTAGAAGACTCACCACTAACTCCATTCGGGCTCGAGTTGCTTTGGCTATGTGGGCGAGAGGTCGGGCTATTTCAAATTTCTTTATTCTTGAGAAACTTCTATCTTGCCATGAGAGCACTCCCTTCTCCTTCTTTTATTGAGACACTATCCATTTGCTTTGCTAGTGACTCTTGAGAGGATAGTAGATTCTCTAACTCCTCCAAGGATGGTTGTTGAACCCATCCTTGTATCGAGGTGACATAAGGAATGTACTCTGACTTCAATCCTCAAATAATAATTCTCCTTATTCCAGCTATGGAAATTGCTTCCTCTGTATTTAACAAAGAAATTTCCGAACAAAGATTTTTAACTTTAAGGAAATACTCGGAAATGGAAAGATTACTTTGTGTGGTGTTGGCGAGCTCATTCTCCAAAATTTGAAGTCGGACTTCATTCTTCTTGTTGAAGAGTCTATCAAGAGTTTGCCAATTTTCATGGGTTGATTTGCACCGCATGATGTGATCGAACAAGCCGTGAGAAATCGGCAGCTTCAACACGAACTTCGCCTTTGCATTCAATTGCTTCCATTTTTTGAATGCATCAGCATTTCCTTGCTCGTCTATGGGAGAAGTTGTATTGTTCCTGTCAACAACATCCCATAAATCTTCACCAACGAGGTAAGACTCCATACAAGTCCTACATACCTTTTAGTTGGACTGATTTAATACCTCAATACCAAGTCCATTACGATCACTTGAATCCATTTTTGAGGTATCGATTTATTTCTCACCAAGGGATCTTGACACACGATACTAGAGCCCTTATGGCTCTGATACCATGTAAAATGTAAACGAACAGTAGAAAATAAGCAAAAGTCTGCTGGCCCAAGACCGAACAACTAAAGGGTGGAAGAATAAAACCAAAGAAGAATAACCTCAAAAATAAAGGAGAATGATTCAAGAGAAAAGAAAATAAACTTTAGAGGACTTTCACTTCTCAAAATGACTTGATACAGATGACAAATAAGTAGCTCTATTTATAGTATTTCTGGAAACATTGTAAACTCCTAATTAATTTAGACATTCTCAACTATCATATACCATATTAATGATAGACATATCTAGAATATTGTAGAAAACAAAAAAATCAACTTTATTGTCAATTTGACAACAGTAAAATAATTTTTTATTTAAATTCACTTAACAAATTACATCTTACCAAACAAATTTGTTTTTGTCTTAAATGGTATGTTTGGTTGAATGGTATGATTTGAAATTATTAAAAATGTTTATAAATGAATCGAATAAAGTATCAATATAATATAGAATATGATAATTCCAAAGAATTAATGTATATTATTTTGGATTATTAAGGTCACTTGCCTAAGATTATACGTCGAGTAAATTTAAGGTTGGTAATATTAAGCACATCAACGTATTATTAAGAAGAGATCTCTTATTTCATACATAATATAAGTTATTTAAATTAAGATATCAAGTAAATTTGAAGTTAAGAGAGTTCTTACATCAGTATTATATTCTATAGGTTGTAAAATTATTTCAGCAATAAATTTATTGTGACTTTAAACCTGAGATTCACTTGTAAACAAAAACATTTTCAAAAGAATCATATAGAATCAACTTGATTGTCTTAATATATTTAAATAATGACTAACTTGTATATATTTATGGATTGATTATGATTTGGTAATAACTTATCTTTCTATATATTTTTTTAACATAACTTTACTTAATATAGGAACATAGGACAACATAGTTTTAAGAGATGTTCTTGTATAAACCTAGATAGTTTATCTCTCTATATATATTGTTTCTTTATGTTGTAAGGTTCGGAGTGTTAGAGTTGGTGAATATCTCACACAATCTGATGTTATCCACTTTCTTGGAGATAATAAATCTCACAGACTAAAATACATATAATAGGAGTTAGTTTATTTCTATTTTATTTACACAATACAGATTTTGTTTCCAGGAGCACATATTCCAACACAGAAATTAGCTGTATGTGACTCTGTGCTAAGATGTCATTGGGATTTAGCATTTGTAATATTTTTTTGGCAAGATTTGGCATGTTGAATGTGGGATTGTAACCCCAATTTGCAATTTTTTAAGCCTAAAGTTTATTGGGGAAATTTGTTTTTATCCCTTTTAGAATATTGAAGTAGGGGATTGGTGGAAACACAAAACACTGCAAGCTCCAATAAGTATTATATTTGTGTGTTGGTGAGTTATTTGTTTAATTTGATGATACTACATATCTAATTCAAACTCATACTATAATATAAGAATTAGTGATTTGTACGGTCGGAGAGCATCCAGTAGAATCCAAAAAGTTAAGGTAACGCAAATTCCAACTTTACTAATTAATTAATAAAACAAACAACTTGTATGCCAATAAAGATTGCACAATCCTGTCCCATGAGCTATATTTTTATTAATGATTGACCAATTAAATTAATTATTTTTTTAAACTGATTATCTGCATATTTGACATAACTAATCACTCATGCCACTAAATTGCAATCATTTCTATGTGCAAGGTAATATCTAAGATTTGGAAACAAGAGTAATTTTAACAAATATTTTTTAAGAAGATAATAAATTTAAAATTCGTATTTTATGCAAGAAAAATTCATTAGAACAAGTAGATTGGTATGATAAAGGATTTAAAATTAAAAATAGGTTTTACATAAGATTATTCACTACAAGAAAAACTGAAATTACCTACGGATTATTACCCACAAATATATATCTATTGGTAAATTCAGTGTTATCCACGAATTATTATCCACATATCTGTATATATAAATAAATTCAACATTACTTACGGATTATTACCAACAGATCTGTATCAGTAGGTAAATTCAACGTTACATACAAATTATTATCCACTAATTTGTATCCGTAGGTAAATTCAACATAACATATAAAAATATTAACTAAAAACTATATTTTTAATAATATGACTTATATTTAAATTAATAATATTAATATTATTGTTATTATTTACATTAATATTATTATTAATTTTATTAATATTATGAGAATATTATTCATATTTTAATATGTTATTAAAATTATTATTATTATTATTATTACCCTAAAAAATTATTATTTTTAAGATTTTTTTAGTATTATTATTAAAAAACTAATATTACTTTTATTTTTGTTATTAATATTAATATTGTTATTACATATTATTATTATCAATAGTAATAATGATAATAAATATTAATAATATTATAATTAATAATATTAATATTATTTGTGTTAATATTATTATAATTAATATTTTAATATTATCCACGAACACAGATCCATAGCTATTACTCATAGATATAAGTCTTTAAATATTACCTACGGATATAAGTGTGTAGGTATTACCCATAGATATAATTTCGTAGATATTATCCATAAACAGAGGTTCGTCGGTATTATCCACGGATATATGTCCATGGGTATTACCTAAGACCAATGTTCATGAGTAATACCCACGAACCTATGTCCGTAGGTAATATCTACTAACCTATATTTGCGGGTAATACCTACAAACTTATATTTATAGATAAAACTACTACTAATATTATATCTTGTTAACTATGTTCATATTAATTTATTAATAACAACATTAGTAAAGGTGAATATTGTTAACAATATTAATATTTTTATTGATATTACTAATATTATAATTAATATTAATAGTAACTTTAACACTTTTATTAATATTATTATTAGTTTTATTAATATTATTATTATCATTGGTATTATTAGTATTATTACGATTAATATTATATTTATCATTATTATTATTAATGTTAATATTATTAATATTATTCTTAATACTATTGTTTTTATTATTATTTCTAATATTGTTAGTTATAATATTCTTAAAATTATTATTATTATTATTATTATCAATATTATATATTTTTTCAATTATTAATGTTATTTTAATTTTTTAATTTTTTAATATTATTAATATTTATATTATAAAATATTATTAGTGTTATTAATAACATTATTATTATTTATATTATTATTATTATATGCTTTTTAATATATGGAATATTATTACTACTTCTATTCATATTATTTATATTTATATTAATAATATTTTTAATATTACTAATATTCTTATTAATATTATTTATATTTATATGAAAAATAATTTTAATATTAATAATATTTTTATTTATATTATTTTGAGTTATATTAGAAATATTTGTGATATTATTAATTATTATTATTATAATAGTTAATAATAATATTATCAATATTAATATTACTATGAATGTTAATATTATTATTAATATTAATATTAATTTATTATTAATATTTTTTCACCAGTATTATAAACATTATTATTAATATTAGTATTGATATTATATTTTTTTTTAATATGGTTAATTATTCAATTTGTATTATTAATATTTATGTTACAAATATTTTTTTAATTTTATTTTTAATAATGTTAATTTATGATTAGTTTTATTATTATTATTAGATTTATATTTACACGAAAACTATTTTTAATACTAATGACGTATTTATTAAAATTATTACTATTAACGATAATTATTAATTTTAATGCTAATAATATATTTACACGAAATATATTTTTCATGCCAATACTAATAAGAATAAGAATATTAATAATAATAATAATAATAATAAT
>Ga0099824_1010261_pt1 | contig 11146 bp, 7 predicted proteins | sample SiratrowhiteBW_FD_76837 | JGI IMG/M metagenome (GOLD analysis project Ga0099824, IMG submission 76837) | Root nodule microbial communities of legume samples collected from California, USA - Siratro white BW | ecosystem: Host-associated > Plants > Roots > Nodule | place: USA: California... | reverse complement strand
TTAAAAAAAAAAAAAAAAAAAAAAAAAAAAAAAAAAAAAAAAAAAAAAAAAAAAAAAAAAAAAAAAAAAAAAAAAAAAAAAAAAAAAAAAACAAGCCTTTCTGTACTAAGGGATTTACTAATTCTTACAAAAAGTGAAAAACTAAAGAACAAACCACGGGTGAGGTAATGGCTCCTAGTGTCTGTTGATGTTTCAAGTTACAAGTACATGTAAAGTTGTAGCTGATGCGGATTACTCATTAGGAGCAAACAACAGATGAAACAGAGAGAGGGTAGCGAAAAGTGTTGGAATATTGAAAGGAGATGGTTTTTCCTGAGGCAAGAGGTTTTCCATCATTGACGAGGCAATCGTCGTATCCAACTCTACGAAAAACTTTGGGGTTTATCAAACGTGCTGAGCTGAACCACCCACAGTGAAGGCGTATATTTGCTATGTCGCAATCACTGGCGCACATGTTCATTATTTGAACTGTGTACGAAGGAATCCCCGTGGGAAGAGGGGGCACTTCCCCTTGATATATCACTATGTCCTCCTTTGAGCACACCATCCCTCGATGGTTCAAGCCCCAATCATCTGCAATGCAACAGAATTTTAGTGCTGTAATTTTATTTCATTACCATAACATGTATGTAAAGGGTTCTCGTACCAGCAGATTGCAGCAGCTTCCGAGAGGTGATTAGTGTTAGGTTTCCTTTGGAGAAAAACAGCTCTGCAATGCCTGTGTCCCTCTCACCTTCCCTGTGAATTAGCACATTCCTCACTGCATTGGAAATAAGAATTTTAGCTGCTCAACTAACCATATATGAAAACTAAAATTTTGAGAAGGGGTTGGTGAGAAACAGAATGAATTAATCTTGAAAGAACTACTCAATCAATCTAGAAACTTAGCAATTGGTACATTGCATCAAAGCCAAACGACTAAACAAGTCAACGGGTGAGTAACTCAAACTGCAGCTTTTCTGTGACATTGAAGTTACAATGGCACAAAGACTATATAATATGTGTCATTAAGGTCAAGGTGTTACCTAAAAGCATGGCAAATAGCGAGGAAACAGAGACCATGCAAAAGCTTCGAGCTTTGGTAATTTTTAACCCAACTTTCATCATGGTTTCTGAAATGCTCTCAATCTGCTTGACCTGCAAAAGCTGAAGAAAGAAGCACGCTTGTTTAAGTACAAGAGAAGGAAGCCATCGCATGAACGGAATGCTAGTTAATTTAGAGGGAGATAAGAGTTAGAACTAAGAGGAAAACTGACTATATCTTTAGTAGTGGAGGTAGCAGTAAAAGTTTGGTATGATGCTGGTTTAACCTTGAGAGTTTAAATAGTGGTATGAAATGCAGGGAAGTAAAGAGAAGATAAAAGTGAGGGACAAACAAAATTACTCGATACTTGTCAAAACCTGCTAACTTCCTAGGATTTATGTGTGGCACGTAACCGTATTAATTATGCCTCAGACTCAATGCCCCATCTTGCTAAAAGGCTGTCACCATTTCTCTGTTTCATTGGTTAAACTTCTGCCGGACGTGTGCTTGCTGGGCCTGATCAATTAAAGGAAGAGACATACCAACTCAATTGCCGGTTAAACTGAACAAAAAGAAAGGAAAAAGTCCCAAAATGGGGAGATTCCTTGACTCAAAAAATTGGATATGCTTCCACTAAGCTCTCTTAAGATATGGAATTAAATTAAAGTACGACATTCACTTTATTTTAACTTGTAAAACAAAGTCATGAATCAGTGTTAGAAGTCAGATTTTTGTGGCGAAGGAAGTAAAGAAAATATTTGGATGCGTTGATGGGATGATGAAAGTGAAGCCAAAACATTCTTTGGGTGAGGGGAGTGATAAATTAGAACCTGAATGGAAGCAGTTGAAGTGATAATGAGAAGTGCAATTAATGTATAGAGCTTGTATTAGGCAGGCAAAGTAGAAGTAGATAACATCATTTAGCATATAGCATATGCATGCAGCAAAGTGGTAGAAGGAAGGAGAAAAAGCAGAGAAAAAATGTTGTGGATTAATTGCTTGCAGCGTGTGGATGGAACAAGCATTTAATTTATGAGGAAGCAGCAGAAGAGGCTTGCCTAGCTACTACTGCTGGTTAGTAAGCGGCGTGATTTAGTGACTTGTCTCACCCTTCTGCTTTTCTTATCTTCATTCATTCACCCACTTCTTCTACTTTCTCTTCATTCTGCTTTCTTTTCATTCTACTTTATTATATGCACTTATCTTCACTTCCATCGTGCCTCACTACTAATGCTAACCTTCACTTGCCATTGCCAACTCATTCAGCCTCTGTACTCCACCACACCCCACACTCTTCAGTACATTACGTATAAAATATTCATAATTATTTAGAGAACCAACAACAACAAAAATGGGGTAAAAACTTGCAGATAACAGCACTGTGTCACTTTTTCATTCTATCACTCTTGATCTTGTAGTTAATCCAAACAAAAGGAGTATGAAGAAGGGAGAAAGGTAATTAACTTGAACTTATTATTCACTATTGAAAAAAAGTAGTTTCACTTTGCCGATTGTAAAGAGGATTATTGTGAAGAAGAGAGGAATTACTTAGGTGAATGATAAACTGAATCGATGTTAGGAATTCTCTTTTAAAAATTGGACTGATTCAAGTGGTCAAGTCAAAGAACCGAGTGATGAAAAACACACAAAACAATTTGAAGAAAAATCAGTCAAAGAACTAAAAATTCTTTAAAAAAATTGATAAAATCGATCAAAAGATAGACTAAACTGTTTGAATTAAAAATGCTTAATAATATAATTTTAATTATTTTTTCTCAGAAAAAATAAAAATCAACTTAAAATATTTATCGTTTTGCTTTTTCTACATATAAAATTAATTTAATAATGACAATTGATGAATATTATTCAAATTTTATTTTATTTATTATTATAGTTTTATTATTACCGGTTCCGTTGAACCATTAAACCTTTTTTTATGGTAACGACTTCAAAAAAACATTAATTAGGAAAATGAAAATGCATGTTATCATTTCTTCTAATTCATGTTTGTAACATGATCTATAATATAATTAAGGATATATAAAATTTTAAAAATTTGTAATATTTTTTTGTAATTATATTATGTGTATATTTATTTTTTTATAATTATGTGTATATTATGTGTAATATTTTGTTATGATTATATAATGAAGGATATATAATTACATTATTTTATTTTTTATAAATAACTTAAAGCTATTATTATATTTTTTACATTAAAATGTAACATATGATTAAAAAATATTATTATGTTGACTATTAATTTTGTTTAATATATTACGTTTACAGATATACATATATATTAAATGAATATATATTAAATGAATTTTCAATTAATTGTAGCCTATGAAATATTAATATGTAATGCTCTATGGAAATTAATTCGAATTTATAATTTTAAAATTTAAATTAAACCAATGATTTGTACCCATTTAATATTTTTTTTTTTCTTCAATTTAATTCCAAATAATCCAGTGAGGAGAATCAAGTTACTGTAGTGATAACCTACAATAACTATAACTATTAATACGTAATAATTATTGATTCAAAAATGTAACGAGGAGTTATCCCAATAGGAATATAAGAAATATGTAGATTAGCAACAACAGTATCCAAATATTAATTACGATAAGTGCATGCACGGTGGAGGGCCACCTTATTTGACGGGAATGATAAAATAACCACTTTTAGAATATAAAAAAAAGAGTCACAATTTAACATTGATTTAATTAAAACAACATATTTTAAATATGTTAATAGAAAACTACTTTTGTAAACTAGTTTATGCATAAATTAGTATTAATTAAAGAAAAAATTGGATTCCATATTTTCTTTTTAATAATATACTTACAAAGAGTTCCAAAGACAATAAAGATAAAAAGCCAAAATAGGTTGGAGTAATTATATTGACAATTAAACAATACTTAATTTGGCGAAAAAATTTTGGATTATTAATTATGATGTTTGAGATTGTTGATGCAAGTAGTTGTGGGAGACTGGTGGTAGCTAGAAACTTCACACAACTTCTTTCATAAATGAAAGCATCTTTCTCCCATTCTTTGTTTGATTCTTTCTCCCGACTTCACACACTTTCAATCTGTTTTGTTGCTTTGCTACCCATAATGCTTGCTTGCAAAATTCCACTTCTACCATATCCTTATCATGATAAAAACTAGGTCAATTTTGTAAATTCATAGTATATCCCCATAAAATATTGGTGATGCCAATTTCATGCTTATAAATTATAGTTCCTTAATTTGTTCACTCCAACCCATTAAACTATACAAGGATTAGCTACTAATTCTCAACTCAACTCCTTTCTGTCTCAAGTTCTTTGACAGAAGAGAAAACATAACACCCATATAAGATCCATGGATAATAAAGATATGAAGAAGAAACTGAATTACAAGTTATTGAAAACAACTCTGCAGTTTGTTTTATCAGTGTCTGTGTTTTCTTTCTTTCTGTGGTACTCTTCTGGCTTTTCCATACTCCCTCAGTCTTTCAATGCTTACTTCTCCACCTGTCTTTTCTCCATGCTCACTCACACTCTTCAAAGAAAATACATGTTCATCATCTGTAATACCATCCTTGCTGTTCTAGCCATCTCACCTTTCCACGTACAATTTCAAGCTTCCACCACCAATACGAAGGTACAGGTTTCTGAAGAGGCCGTTGTTGGAGCTTTTCATACCATTGAAGAAGTGCAAATGCAAGAAGAATATTGTGAACAAGTATCAGCAGCTGAAGATGACACAGACGCAGAAGAAGAAGGAGGGACAGGAAATAATAGTAGTGAAGTTATGGTGGCAAAAGATGATGAATTATTAGGTGGTGATACAGCAATGGAAACGAACGAAGATGAAGTAGGAAATACAGATGAACTGAATAGAAAGTTCGAAGAGTTTATAAGGAAAATGAAGGAGGAGATGAGGATTGAAGCTCAACGACAAGCAATTGAAGTGTAGTACATGTATTATTATGTTGTGGTCCAATATGTATCATTTCTAGTTCTATGCTAACTTAGCTTCTTTCATTTTCAATATGATAAGGTCTGTCATGCAGTTTTCGGCTACTGTAGGTTTTTTTTTTCTTTTCCAAATAAAAGAGTTAGCAATGAATTGAAGATGAATGTGATTCAATGTCTTAACAAAGGGACAGATCTTGATTAGAGATTGATATGGGAGCATAAAGAAAGTAGAGCAGTCACTAACTATTTAGCAGAATACTAGATTCTAGAGGGTATAGATTCCAAACATAATATTTTACTGGGCATTAATATGAAAATTATACAAACATCTTAAAACTAAGCAAACATAGGTTCACTGGTTCTTACTATGTAACTTGCAGACAGATATGATTTGTTTTTAATTAATTGTTTTTTTAGGTTTATGGGAGCATCAAATCAGGGTCCCTGACCCTTCTAGAATTATCTTCAGGACGTACATGATTTGACATGATTCATTAAATTAGGTTATATACAAGTTATTTCTTCCTGCCACCAACTTCTCTTCTCAAAGATTTTGTTTCTACCAAAAAAATATTGTTCATATTCTATTATTTCTTTATTAATTATTTTCATCACATTTTCTCATTTCTTTATTTCTATTTTTTCACATTATTTATTTCGTCTTACACTCTTCTCTCTTCTCTTAAATAAAGGGTATCGAAGGTTATAAATATTGTTTTAGTTATAAATATTTTTTATTAAAATAGAATAAAACAATTAGAAATAAAGAAATTAACTGAAAACATTTGAAGACTATTATCCTATGTAATTATTGTCCAACAAAGGTTATTGGAATTGACGCAAAAATTTTATAAAAAATAATTTCATATTTCAAATCAAAGGAGTATAAATATGATATATTTTTTATTTTAACTTATAAAGTCGCGGAGCGTTTAAAATTAATCAACCGATTAAAACAATTTTAAGCACTTTCTTAAGTTTATTTATAAGAATACGATTAAATATTTTAATTTTCATATACTATCAATATAATATAAAATATTTTTACATTATCAACTAATTACATCAAATTTTATTTAATCATTATAAAAGTTAATAAAATTTATTTATATAATAACAATAGTTATTTTTCAGAAAAATATAATTTAAATTGAATCAATATATAAAAAATTATATTATTAATAAATTGCTCTATTTCAATAAAATTAAATTTGATGCTTTCAAATGAAATTTCGAATTTAAATATTATTAATACTTTCAGGATATACATATTATAAATCCCACTCTTAAAATTTATTAGATTAATTTTTAAAAGACAAAATTATCATATCAAAAAAATTAAATTAAATTATTATATTTTTTTTGAAAATCAGTTGATTTAACATAAATAGTTAAAAAAATCTACTCAATTAAAAATTATTTAAAAAAAAAATAGATCTTATAATTTTTATTATTATTTTCTTTGTCTCTAAATCCTTTTTTTAATTATAAAAAAGTGAATTGTAAAAAGGAGAGAAAATAAATAGATTATTAACTTTAAATGTAAACGATTTAACTTTAACATGTCAGAAAAAAAAATTATTAAAGATTGATAAGTCTTAAAAATTATTAGAATAAAATTAAAAAATTGTGTGTCTATTGATGAAAATAATGAAGTTCAAGAGTTAATTATAACAAAATTAAAATTCAAAAATATTTGTATATGGAATGAAGTTTCACAATCAATAACATTGAAGTTTAAAGTATATATTCATAAAAAGAAAAGAAAAATTGGAATTATTAAATACTCATTTGTTTTTCAAAAAAAAGAAAAAAAACTATTTTAGAACGACACACTTATTTATTAATCATAAGATCAATAACATCATCTCTTCCATAAATGAGTAATCTAAAGAATTGAGGAATAGTATAAAAAAAAACAACTATATGTAATAAGCGATGAAACATGTTTAGATTAGCTTCTCTTTGAATATGCACAAAAGAATATTAGTGAAAAGTATTCTTCATTTAAGGCGTTTTAAGTGTCCATTTGGAAGTATGAGAGACATCATTGGCTATTTTTAATGAACTCCGAATTTCCTTGAATGGCACTGAAAAATAGAATTGCTCATTTCGGTTAATCTATCAGAATTTGAATGAGTAAGAGACTCTCTTTCCTGAACAAGATCAACTTCTCAGGTAGCTCAAACTTAATCATCAGTTATGATCATATTTTTGTGCTTATTGGCCTTTAAACTATTTAGTTCCCCTAATGTAACGTGCACAAACCTAGAAAGATAATTCCATGTACTGTCAAATATTTTTTCAAGAAGGAAAATGGAAAATCAGATGAGTTCTGATATTTTTTTTAAAGATTTGCAAACAATTCAGACGGTCATGGAACAATCTCAAAACTACAAACTATTAGGTGATTGGAGAGGAAGGAAAGTAGTTTGGACAATGAAGTTACTATATAGATAATTTAAAATTTGAATAACCGCATGATGTTGTCTCTTACAGTGAAGGAAAATCCGCAGGTAGTAGTTTCATAAATTCATTTAAGGATGATTCCTTTAAACCATCAATCTTGAGATCAGGAGCAAATTAAGTCCCTCAAAATTTCAACCTTTTCAGGTGGTCTGCTAACATATGAAGTTTTTTCAACAAGCTGATGGGTAGAGATGAGGCTCTACAATCATTGCTTTCAGAACATTCCAATGAGAAAAATGACCTTCAGAGGAGAAAACCTAGAAGTGGTAATGCTTCGGAGAAGGAGATCAACCTCGAAGGACAAAATGATGAGCAAAAGCCTTTAGTTCCTCAATGTATAGATGCAAAACAACAAGCAGAATTTAATTTCCAGGCAGTGTTGTTATGGTTAGCTGCATACCTAGGGGGAGGAACTCTTTGCTTCCTTCTCATTAATAATCAGATAAAGGGCATAAAAACAAATGGGTATCTTGATGCCATTTACTTCTGTGTTGTAACAATGACAACAGTTGGATATGGAGATCTTGTGCCAGATAGCCAAGTGTCAAAACTTCTTGCATGCATTTACGTCTTCACTGGAATGGCTCTTGTAGGGCTAATTCTCAGCAAGGCAGCAGATTATATTGTTGAAAAGCAGGAAATAAATCTAGTTAAAACGTTGTTCAAGAATGAAAATTTTGGTCCAAAAGAGCTTTCCAAAGAGGTTGAAACCCACAAAGCTAAATACAAATTCATCCTGGCAGCATCTATCTTTTTGGTGCTTATGATTGTGGGGACTATTTTTCTTTATTTTATTGAAAATCTAGATTTTGTTGATGCCCTTTATTGTGTTTGTTCCACAGTCACTACTTTAGGTTATGGGGATAAGAGCTTTTCCACTACTGGTGGTCGTGCTTTTGCTGTGTTCTGGATATTGAGCAGCACCATTTGCTTAGCTCAGTCTTTTGCTTATCTTGCTGAACTTTATACTGAAAAAAGACAAAGATCCCTCGCAAAAATTGTTCTTGCACGAAAATTGTCACTCCTTGATCTTGAGGCAGCTGATCTTGATGGAGATCATGTAGTCAGGTAAGAAGAACAAGTACTCATGGTGATGAAAAAAAATTAATTGTAAGCTTTCTGGCATTAGCTTAATTTTTTCTATAAGTCATTGAATGCTCACGTTCAACATTTTTCGTTTTTGTAGTGCTACAGAGTTCGTTTTGTATAAGTTGAAGGAAATGGGAAAGATCAGCCAACAGGATATTTTAATTGTTATGGATATTTTTAGAGAACTAGATTTTGATCAATCAGGAACCCTGACAGAAGCTGATCTCAGATAACTATAACTGAAGAGCGAGGTGAATTGTTGAAATTTAATTGTCTCAGTTAAAGTTTCTCAGTTTAAATAAGAAGGGATTCATAAAATTAAAGAAAAAAAAGTTGAATACAAACAGTGTGTGGAAGGATTGTTTTGTAAACTGGAGCTTATATCCAAACAAAAATTTTGACAATTGTGTTTCACTTGCCAGATTGAACACAAGATGATTATCATGATTAAGTGAAACCAGGTGACCAGACTCCAAAGCATTGTGTTATATGGAAATACTTTTTGCACTATGAAGGTGATCGAAACATGTAGTTTTGATGAGGATATGAAGAAACATTCTAAGGAAACAGTTACCAAAAAGGCAAGGAAAGACAAGATCCAACAACGTCAAAAAGCATGATAACTGGAACTAAAGCTAGCACATGTATTAGAAAAATAGTAAATACTTTTGTAGAAATCTCTATTTGTACTCGTGTTCTTGTTTTAGTGTTTTGTGGGAATAACCCTTTGTTTGGACATAATTATAGCCTTTACGATGTTTGTCTAACCCTTCCTAGTTTCTAATATTAATAAAAATGACAAAAGATACTGAAACTAATGCTAACGAGAAGTTGTTTTCTTTGTTGCTCCAAGTTAATGTTAGTCCAGAATTATATACATTTCACTATTTCAACCAACGCATCCATGAGATGTGGAGAAAAATGTTAAATAAAGTAATCATTTCCAGAAGTTCATTACTGTTAATTCATTGTACATGATTGATACAATTGTCACTTGGGCCTTAATCTAGATACAGAGAACAAGTTATCAATGACCATTGTTTTGGACATAAAAGGATTCTACCTTAGGAAAGCAAAGCTTGAAATTTTACACCCTCCATGAACTTCAGAAGTTTGGAGGCTCTTGAGTGTGTTCTGGCACACCTGTTACATAATCCAAGAGTCCTTCACCAGCTTTTTCACCATGTCCACGATCTTCAGTTGAGAATTTGGAAACCCCTCCAAAAGCTATTACTGCAACCAAGAAGACTGTAGTGGAAGCAAACAAAGGCCAAAAATATGCCAGAATGGTCATAATTCGTGGTGCAGCATATAGCATAAAGGATAAGGACAATGAAAATGTTATGGCTATGGTGATATGGTATTTATACTGCACAAGCATTTTTGTAACATCCATGCTTAAACGAATGCAATGAATCCAAAGGGAGAGAGGAAATAAGAGTAGGGTTATATTTCCAATCCATTAATAAGTTTGGTGTTTATATTCTGAAGAGATTCTGGGAGCTTGCTTGTCCCATCTGCCACTTATTCTTCTAAAAGCAAAGATGCTTCTTAATCCTCTCACGAACTGCTTCTAAAAGCAGTTCATTAAAACAAAGTGATAGTTTTTGGTATTCATACTTTTGTAAACTTCCTTAGAAATGTTGGGTTTGAATTAAAAATGATGAATGCAATATGAGTGAACAGGAAACGCATAGATTCTTATGATGCTTTATGGGGATGTGGTGATGAGGACCAACAAGACAAGAAAACATGAATTATTCAATGAATATTTGAGGCTAAATTTATTCTTCCTTTGGATTTAAGGTTTCTTTAAACCACATATGGACACTATTCCCCTCACGTGACCAACTCCATCCTTGATACAAGAATTGTTTAATGAAAAACTGTTTAATGGCAGTTTGGGAAAATCAAAATATAGAGGTGCAGGAAGAAGCTCTCCAAGTTGGATATATGGAACCCAATTGCTTGTGCAAAGTTGACCCATGTAAAAATATTTTCATGAAAAAGATGTGCATGTATATTCATGTAATTATATTTATCTAATGACATTTTATCTATATTTTTTCAAAATTTATTTTAACTTAGAAATTCCGTACAACTAACTGGTAGAATTATTGCCCATAAACATTTATGGTTCAGAGATAATTACATTTAATCATTGAAAAATATTGTCCTCTGAATTCTTTTTTGCCGAAGCTAAAATTTACTTTGGACAACATAAGATAATTTTGATTTATATTGTAGTGAAGTAGTTATTTCCAATATAAAGCCAATGTGAAAGGAAAATGCGAAGTAGCAGATTACTAAAGAATAAGGTAGTTGAAGATATCTTGGCATAGTAATGGATAAGTACAGAAAACATCTGCTACAACCTTTTATTGTTTATCATCATCAATCAATCCTAATAAATACTGTGTTACAATATATATACTTTTTATAATTATTATAAGTATTTATATATATATATATATATATATATATATATATATATTTTTTATATTTATTTATATATATATATAAATATTTTTTATATTTATTATTATATTTATAATTTAAATTTTTTTATATTTATATATAAATTATATAATTTT
>Ga0099824_1010256_pt1 | contig 11153 bp, 10 predicted proteins | sample SiratrowhiteBW_FD_76837 | JGI IMG/M metagenome (GOLD analysis project Ga0099824, IMG submission 76837) | Root nodule microbial communities of legume samples collected from California, USA - Siratro white BW | ecosystem: Host-associated > Plants > Roots > Nodule | place: USA: California... | reverse complement strand
GTGGCCCTCGGCGATCCCGCCGAGATAGTCAACCAGCGCGACGTCGAGCTCGGCGTTCCACTGACCGTCGGAATCGGTTGCGATCTCACCCGCAGTCACCGCAAGCTCGGTCGCGAACGGCACCACGCTGTGGCCGTCGGTGAAGATGGCGCCGATGGTCGAGCCGACGCCGCCATGTAGGCGCGCGCGCAGGATGCCGTGCTGATGACAGAAGCCCTCCAGCGCGCAGGCGAAATCCTGGTTCGGCCGCAGCCGCAGCGCGAAGGCATGGCTGGTGGTCTTCGCGCCGAGCGGCGTGGTAGCGACCGGCCCGAACAGCTTGAAATTGGTCTCGCTGTCGGGCTCGGCCACGAAGGCCGCACCGTCGATCCCGAAGGCGCTGACCTCGAAGGGCTCTGCGACCACGGTCTCGTCAGGCAGCATGTGGCCGCCGTTGAAACGGCCGGCGGCCTCGGTCCACAGGCCGTGGCAATGGAAGAACGGCGCACCATCGCGCGCGCCGAAGGTCAGCGCCGCGAGCTTGAGCCGAGTCACGCCATCGGGACGAAACGTGTCGCTGTAGAACGCTGCGTTGGCGCCGTCCTTGGACAGTGCCGGCATCACATAGGCAAACGGCCCCAGCGCCCCGCCTGTCGCGTTGAGCACGCCGCTCGAAAACCCCTCCGCCGCAAAGCCGCGGCGCACCGCCTCGAGCAGGGGAATGCCGGCCTCCAGCATGAATGAAAAGGCACGGCCGCGCGCGGCGACCCACTGGACGCGCTCAGGGACGGGAGCGCCGGGCTGGACGATGCTGCGCATGGTGCTAGCCGCCCGGCGATTTGGCGATCACCTCGAGCAGCCCGCGCGCCTCGAGCTCGTCGCGGATCAGCCGCTTCGGCACCTTGCCGTAGCCGGACTTCGGCAGCGCCTCCCAGAAGAAGAACCGCTTCGGCATCTTGTAGCGCGGCACCTTCGGCGCGAGATAGGCCGCCAGCTCCGCCTCGCCGACCGCATCGCTGCCTTCGCGTGCGACGCAGACGGCAACACCAACCTCGCCCCAGAAGGGATCAGGCACGCCGAGCACGGCCACCTCACCCACCGCCGGATGAGTCAGGATCTTCTCCTCGATCTCGCGCGGATAGATGTTGGAGCCGCCGGAGATGTACATGTCGGAGGCGCGGCCGGTGATGTAGACGAAGCCCTCCTCGTCCATGTGGCCGAGATCGCCGGTACGGAACCAGCCGTCGCGAAACGCCTTCGCATTGGCTTCGGGGTTGTCGTAGTAGCCCGCAAAGACGCCGGGACCGATCACGCAGATCTCGCCGGTCTCGAAGGCTTTCAACTCGCGCCCGTCGTCGCCCTGGATCGAGACCTGCATGCCGGTGCGCTCGAAGCCGCAGGTGCCGATCCGCGCATGCGGTCCGTCCTCGGGATCGTGCAATGCGGGCGGCAACACAGTGATGTTGCCGGTGACCTCGCCGAGACCGAAATACTGCACCAGCACGCCGCCGAGCTTGCTCAGCGCGGCCTTCTGGTCCTCGCGATACATCGGCGCGCCGGCGTAGATGATGTAACGCAGCGAGGAATGATCGTGCTGATCGGCCGCGGGATGCTCGACCATCATCTTCAGGATGGTCGGCACCGTAAACATGTTGCTGACGCGATGCTTCGCAATCAGCCGAAACGCTTCGGCGATGTCGAACTTCTCCGACGGCAGCAGGATGGTCGGCACGCCGCGCGCGGTCTGCACCAGTTGATGCACGCCGGCGCCATGCGACAGCGGCGCCACCACCAGTGAAGCGTCATCCTCGGTGGTGCCGGGCATTAGGTCGGCGAGATGGTTGGTGATCACGAAGGCCATCTGGCCATGGGTCAGCACCGCGGCCTTGGAGCGGCCGGTGGTGCCGGAGGTGAAGAAGAACCAGCAGGGATCGTCGTATTCGACCGCAACGTTCTCAACTTCAGCGCCTGCATGCTTGGCGATGGCGTCGCCGACTGTGGCTTCGCCGAACGTGCCCTGCTCGCCGATACGCCAGGTGAATTCGAGCGCCGGATTGGCCGCCGCCCCGGCGTGCTCGGGAAAGTCGCCGTGGCAGAGAAACGCTTTCGCGCCAGAAGCCGCGGCGAGATAGGCGACTTCGTCCGGCATCAGGCGGCAATTGGTCGGCACCCAGACCGCGCCGAGCCGGAAGGCCGCGAACATCGACCAGAACATCTCGTCGCAGTTCTTGGAATGCACCAGGATGCGGTCGCCCTTGACGATGCCGCGCGCGGCGAGCGCCGCCGCCAGCGCCGAGACGGTCTGGTCGATATGGCGCCAGGACCAGGTCTTCTCGTTCCAGATGAAGCCGGGCCGATCGCCGTGGCGCCGGGCGTTCTGGGTCAAGATGTAGGCGAGGTTCATCACCCGGCGCGACACCCGCGCGATCCCGCCGCGCGGCGCAGTAGCAGCCGTCCCGCTCATTGCCGCCCCGCCGACACGCGCAACATCAGGGGCATGGTCAGGACAATCATGGGGTGTTTCCTCGGTCAGAACCGGGCGTCTTCAAGCGCCGCAAGGGATGGGTGCGATCCGGTTTATCGTCAAGCCGCGGGCTTCGGCAAGGCCCGCATGATGCGGCCTCGCTGCGGTACCATGATCGCGGCCCGTCACTGCGGGAGCCGCGCATGCCCGGCGGCCGATCATCATAGGCCTCCGCCGGTCCAAGCCGGCGCTACTGCGGATGCTTGGCCAACTCCTGCTCGCTCAGGTTCCAGTCCTGCCAGAGCTGCCACGCACCGACAACGGCGACGAGCGCGCCAAGCACGATGTGCCAGAGCTGCAGCGCTTGATCCGAGGCGTAGCCAAACACAAAGGGCGACACGATCAGCCAGAGCCCAAGCAGCACGCTCCCCACCTCCTCCCAGCGATGCAGCGCGACATATTCGAGCTGGGCCAGGCCCAGCACCAGCATGCCGACCACGAAACTGTTGAGGACGAGGTGGCTGCGTTCGAGATCGACAGTGTCGTTCACCTGAACCGGAAACCAGGGCGACACCATGATCAGCACGCCGAGCAGCATGCCGAACCAGTCCTCCCAGGCATGGTGTGTCTTGAAGAAGCGATTGTCCGACATGACGGTCCTCCTCCCGAACAGAGGCATACGTCGGCGGCCGGCACTTCTGCTTGCCAAACCATCAACCGGCCGCAGCGGCGGCGTATGTCTGACGACAAGCGTAATCGAACCGCATTCCCCCGCAAGACCCTCTGTGTGCGCTGCGAAAGACCGCCGCGAAGACCAGCGCAGCGCGCCTGGCCAAAACCCGACGCGCCTTTGCGCCGACGGGTTCACGCGCCTAGAACAGGCAGAGTGAATCAATCAGGATATTGCGATGGCTGCCGTCCGCGACAACAAGGCCCAACAGCGCTTCGAGCTCGATACCGAGGGCGGCATCGCCTTTGCGAATTACCGGCTGACGCCGTCAACCGTGATCATCACCCATACCGAAACACCGCGCGCCCTGCGTGGCCGCGGCATCGCGTCGGAGCTGGTCAAGGGAGCGCTGGAGCTGATCCGCGCCGACGGCCACAAGGTGATCGCCGGCTGCGGCTTCGTGGTGGACTACCTGCGCAAGCATCCGGAGTATGCGGATCTTGCGGGCTGATGCCCTCTTCGTCAGACGATCCGGATCGACATGTCGGGCAATCCCTCCAACTTGCAGAGCAGCACATCGCCCTTGACCACAGGCCCGACATTCTCCGGCGTGCCGGAATAGATGATGTCTCCGGCCTTGAGCTCGAACGCCTCGGAGAGTTTTGCGATCTGCTCGGCGACGCTCCAGATCATGTTCTTCAGATCCGAGCTCTGCCGCACCGTGCCGTTGACGGCGAGCGAGATCGCGCCCTTGGTGAAATGACCGGTCTTATCAGCCGGATGAATCGGTCCGAGCACGGCGGCGTGGTCGAAGCTCTTGCCGATCTCCCACGGCTTCTTCTCGGCGGCCATGCCGTTCTGCAAATCGCGCCGCGTCATGTCGAGGCCGAGTGCGTAGCCATAGACGTGATCGAGAGCCTTCTCGGCGGGGATGTTGATGCCGCCGGACTTCAACGCCGCCACCAATTCGACCTCGTGGTGATAGTTCTTGGTCAGCGACGGATAGGGATGATCGGCGACCGTGCCGATCGCGACATTCTGGATCGCATCGGTCGGCTTCTGGAAGAAGAACGGCGGCTCGCGGGTCGGATCGGAGCCGCGCTCGATGGCATGCGCGGCGTAGTTGCGGCCGATGCAATAGATGCGCCGCACCTGGAAGACCTCGGTCTCGCCGACGATCGGGATCGTCACGGCCGGCACCGCAAACATCGCCTTCGGCGCGGGTTGCGCTTCCGCGGGCACAGCGTGCGCGGCAGCACCCGCCAGCGCCAGAGCGCCGGTCGTCAGCATCGTCCGGCGGTCGAGATCAGTCATGAGCGTTCTCCTTGTTATCGGCCGATCTATAGATGTTCGCCCGGCCATAAAAAAGGGCCCGCACCGGCGCGGGCCCTGGTCGCATCAGCGGTTATCCCGTCAGTGCTTGATGTCCGGAGGCAACTTGCCGCCATTGGCCGCAAGCTTCGCCATCACCTGCTTGTGCAGCCAGATGTTCATGCTCGCGGAGTCGTTGGTGTCGCCGGTGTAGCCAAGCTCCTTGGCAAGCTCCTTACGCGCGCCGAGGCTGGAATCGATGTCGAGCGCCTTCATCAGGTCGACGATCGAGGTCCGCCACTCCAGCTTCTCCTTCTTCGCAGCGACCGCCGCGTCGAGGATAGGCGCCACGTCAACCGTCTGCGCGGGTGCGGCACCGGGCGCGGCTGCCGGGGACGAAGACGATGCGCTGGCGGAGGGCGAACCGCCGGCGGGAGCCGTGGTTGTGGCTGCTCCGCCAGCGGGCGCGGCCGTCGCGCTGCTACCGAAGATCGCGCTCATGATTTTTCCGAAAATGCTCATCGTTTGCTCCCACTGGACTTGAGATGGTTTGAAGGTCAGGCGACGCTGAGACGCCCGACCGCGGTCGCACGCCAAGTGTACCGCCCTCTCCATACCTTGCCAATGCGACATTCACTTAAGCGTGAGAGCGTGCTTTCGATCCGGTTTGGGAGTACCTTGGTTGTTCAGTTCGCGACATGGCCAGGTCCCTGCTCCGTCTTTCGCGTCTGGTCTGCTTGTGAACGCTTTGAGAGGCGGCACGTTGGTGCCCGTATGGCGGGCGCAGAATGCGGCCGTCCAGAGGGAGACAACTACCATGGCCACTCCATATCAAGGCAATGTCAGATCGATGACGCAGAGCGGCGAAGGTGCCACATCTGCGCCGGTTATCCGCACCATCGGCCTGTCCGATTTGCATCAAGCGCTGCGTCTCGGATGGGAGGACTTCAAGGCGATCCCCAGCCACGCCATTGTACTATGCCTGATCTATCCCGTGCTCGGCCTCGTGCTCGCGCGCACGGTGCACGGCTATTCCGTGCTGCCCCTGTTGTTTCCGTTGGCCGCGGGCTTTGCCCTGCTCGGCCCGTTTGCCGCGATCGGCCTCTACGAGTTGAGCCGCCGTCGAGAGAACGGCGAGGCAGCGACCGCGTGGGACGCCTTGGAGGTGTTCCGCTCGCCGTCCTTCGGTGCGATGCTCGGGGTCGGAACGCTGCTGTTCGCGCTGTTCGTGACCTGGATCGCGATTGCGCAGGCGATCTACACCGCCGCCTTCGGCTATCAGATTGCCGCCGACATCCCGGATTTTGCGGCGCGTGTCCTGACCACACCACAGGGCTGGTGGCTAATCGTGGTCGGCTGCGGCGTCGGCTTCCTGTTCGCGCTGGTGGCGCTTTGCATCAGCGTAGTCGCATTTCCGATGCTGCTTGATCGCCATGCGACCGCCGGCGAAGCGATGGCAACGTCGATGCGCGTTGTTGCACGGAATCCGGTGCCGATGGCGATCTGGGGCCTCATCGTCGCAGTGTTGCTGGTGCTCGGCACGATCCCGTTCTTCCTCGGCCTTGCCGTCGTGATTCCGTTGCTGGGTCACGCCACCTGGCATCTCTATCGGGAAGTGATCGTGAAGGACCCGAATGCGCGGCCGGTCATTCCGGAGCCGCGCGAGCGCAAACCGGCCGCCGATTTCCCGGCCAACCTGTTCCCATGGCGGCGAAGCGATCGGAGCTAAGTGCCCGCCGCAATCGCGCAACGCTGACTGCAAAGCAAACCGCCGGCCGATCTTCGACCGGCGGTTTGCTGTCCCGCGCAGCGCGATGCCGCTGTCAACGGAACGTGATTCTGGCGCAGTATTTGCTACCCGGTCTGACATCGGACAGGTCGTTGACCAGCCTTGTTTTAGCCGCTGTTGCCGAGAACATACGCGGCGTTTTTTTAATACTGTGCCGTTAAGATCGTCGTCCCGGAGTGAATGGTCATATGAGCTCTCGTCTTTCCTATCGCGCACTTGCCGTCGGCGCGTGGCTGCTGGCATCGACCGCATCAACGCTCGCTGCCCCCTGCGGCACAGGTACGTTCGAAGCCTGGCTCGACGATTTCAAGAAGGAAGCCGCCGCCAAGGGCATCTCGCAAAACGCGATCCAGGCCGGGCTCAATGGCGTCACCCTCGACAAGGCGATCCTGGCGCGCGATCATTCGCAGCAGGTCTTCAGTCAGACGTTCGAACAGTTCTCGGTGCGCATGGTCCCGCCGCGCCTCACCCGCGGCTCCGACAAGATGAAGCAATATGGCTCCGTGCTGTCGCGGATCGAAGAGGCCTATGGCGTACCTGGCGAGATCCTAGTCGCGATCTGGGGGCTGGAGACTGATTTCGGCGTCAACACCGGCAAGTTTCCGACCATGCGGTCGCTGGCGACGCTTGCCTATGACTGCCGCCGCTCCGACATGTTCAAGGGTGAGATGATGGATGCCTTGCGCATCATCGAGCGCGGCGACCTTGCGCCGCAGGAGATGCGCGGCGCCTGGGCGGGCGAGATTGGGCAGACTCAGTTCATGCCGTCGTCCTACATCAAGTGCGCGGTTGACTTTGACGGCAACGGCAAGCGCGACCTGCTGCATAACGTGCCAGATGTGCTGGCATCGACGGCAAACTTCCTGAAGAGCTACGGTTGGAAGAAGGGCAAGGGCTGGGAGCCCGGCAGCGAGAACTTCGCGGTGATCCAGCAGTGGAACAAGAGCGAGGTCTACGCCAAGACCATTGGCTATTTCGCCACACAACTCGCCCACGCCCCCTAGAATCGTAAAAGGCCGGCTGCCCCAGGCAACCGGCCCTGGTCGCAATGTACAAAAGCTTACTTCTCCATGCTGGCGTGCGCGGCCTTGCCGAGGTGCGCGCTGCAGGCACCCATCTTGCCGTTCAGCATCGCGTCCTGAGCGAGCGAGATTTCCTTCTCCGCCATAAACTTGACTTCAGTGTCGGCCATAGCCTCGACCGCAGACTCGGTCTTGGTCAGGTTCGGGCCACTGCAGCCGACGCCCATTTTGGCGGCATGCGCGGGAACGACAGCGTAAGCAACGGCAGCCATTGCGGCTGCGCCGATCATTGTTCTGATCATGGGAATTGTCCATTTTGTTCGTAGGCAGACGCCAGCGTGATTGCGGAATCTGCGGAACAATTATTCGCCGTTCCCCGCAGCGCTCAGAATGAACTTCGCGCGATGCGAATGTGATCGACGCTGGGCGCAATTCCAGCATGCATTGCACCGCATTTTCGTTACGGGTCGGTAAGGAAGGCCGCCGCGATCACGCTCGCCGTGACGACGCTTTGATCGGGCGACAAAGTGAAGCGCGGCCGCCGTACTCGACATGAGGCCCAGAGCGATACGACGCCCCGCTCTGAACTCGGCAAGACAACCGCTGCGTCCTTGTGACATTGCTTTCGTCGGCGGCCATCAAGACTCGGGGTCCTGTCGACCACCAACTCCACCTGCCGAGGCGGACAGCATCTATCGGTCAACGCGACCAATTGCCGCCCGCCACTACGTCTCCAGGCAGAAGCGGCGATGAACATAAATTCATCTCATGGACCAAACTCCGCATGCGAATCGCGCATGGAACACGATCCGCAGGCCTCCCGCCCGACTGTCACGCGGGATTGATTTTGCGGTCCCTAGTTACCACTTAGAGAGCTGTCGAGAGAGTATCGCGGCGACGCAAGCTTCTGAATTATAATGCATTCTGATTGAGTTCCAACGTCCTTGGAACTCCGATCGGTCGCCGTTTCAGGCATGACAGGAACGGTTAATCGAGACTTACCGTTGCCATGCATTTTGGGATTAGCTGCATCGCAACATCGGAACTACTGCACTGCAAAATCTCATCTATATTCATTTCAACGATGAGGCTTTGGAAAAGCTGAATCTGAACTACTAGGAGACTACCAATGCTGCTCTCGCTCATCCGCATGATCAAGGCCTTCCGGGATTATCAGCGCAATGTCAGCGAATTGTCCCAGCTCAGCGACCGTGAATTGGCCGATATCGGCCTCGATCGCTCGGACATTCCGCGCGTTGCGGCCGGCACCTACAACGGCTGATCGCTCATCCGCCATCTGATGAACGGATAACGCCCGCTCCTGCAGCGGGCGTTATCGTTTCTAGCTCGGTTTCAGATGCATACGGGATCAAAACGCGCTAACGCTGCGCAATGACTCCGCATCACTCCTCCCAACCCGTGCACATCGTGGGCGCGGGGCTCGCCGGCTCGGAAGCGGCCTGGCAGGTCGCCAACTCGGGCGTCCGCGTCGTGCTGCACGAGATGCGACCGACCCGGATGACCGAGGCTCACCGAACTGACGGCTGCGCCGAACTGGTCTGCTCGAACTCCTTCCGCTCTGACGATGCCGCCAACAACGCGGTGGGGCTGCTGCACGCCGAGATGCGGCGCCTCGGCTCGCTCATCATGCGCGCAGCCGATTCCAACCAGGTGCCCGCCGGCGGCGCGCTGGCGGTCGATCGCGACGGCTTCTCCGCGGCGGTCACCAGGGCAATCAACGAACATCCTCTGATTGAGATCAGCCGCGAGGAAGTGGCCGGCCTGCCGCCCGCCGACTGGAGCAACGTGATCGTTGCGACCGGTCCCCTCACCTCGGCACCGCTCGCGGATGCAATCAGACAGCTCACGGACGAGAGCGCGCTGGCGTTCTTCGACGCCATCGCGCCGATCGTGCATAAGGATTCCATCGACATGTCGGTGGCGTGGTTCCAGTCACGCTACGACAAGGTCGGTCCCGGCGGCACGGGCGCCGACTACATCAACTGTCCGATGACGAAGGAGCAGTATGACGCCTTCGTCGCGGCACTGATCGAGGGCGAAAAGGTCGACTTCAAGGATTGGGAGACCAACACGCCCTATTTCGATGGCTGCCTTCCGGTCGAGTTGATGGCCGAGCGCGGTCCCGAAACGCTGCGCCATGGGCCGATGAAGCCGGTGGGACTGACCAACCCGCACAATCCGACTGTGAAGCCGTATGCCATCGTGCAGCTACGCCAGGACAACAAGCTCGGCACGCTCTACAACATCGTCGGCTTCCAGACCAAGCTGAAGCACGGCGCCCAGCAGCGCGTATTCCGAACCATCCCGGGCCTTGAGAAAGCCGAGTTCGCCCGCCTCGGCGGCCTGCACCGCAACACCTTCCTGAACTCGCCGAAGCTGCTCGACGCACAATTGCGCCTGCGTGCGCAGCCGCGGCTGCGCTTCGCAGGACAGATGACGGGTTGCGAAGGCTACGTCGAGTCGGCAAGCGTGGGACTGATCGCGGGGCTCTGCGCCGCCACCGACGCACGTGGCCAATCGCTGACGCCGCCGCCGGCGACCACGGCACTGGGCGCCCTTCTCGGCCACATCACCGGCGGCCACATCGAAACGGTTGAGTCCGGTCCTCGCTCGTTCCAGCCCATGAACATCAATTTCGGCCTGTTCCCACCGCTTGCCAATCCGCCGACGAAGAAGCCGGACGGTTCTCGGCTGCGCGGCAACGAAAGGACCGTTGCAAAGAAGCAGGCGATCAGCGCCCGGGCGCTCGCCGACATCGATCACTGGATCGCAGACCACCTGCGTATTGCGGCGGCGGCCTAGGACACATGAGCTTGCCGAAAGACGACGTTGCCACCCTGTCGGCGCGATGGAGCCAGGGTGTCCTGCTCAAGCGCGACGTGTTCTCCGCGGTCGAGCGCGGCCGCTTCCGTGTTGATGGTAGCGAGATCGATGGCGTGCTGCGTCGGCTCGACCAGGTGCCGTTCTGGTCATTCGGGCTCGCGCTGCACCTGTTTGCGCGCGAGCGTCGCGCGCTGACGCTGGCGCGCGATCTCGACGTCGGTCCAAAGCTGCTGTGGGCCGGCAGACGCGCATTGGTGCGGGGCTTCATCGATGGCGTCGCGCTGCATCTGGCGAAGCCGCACGGCGACGCTGCCTATTTTCGTTCCGCCAAGATGGCCCTGCGCAAGCTGCATCGCGCCGGCATCTGCCACAACGATCTCGCCAAGGAGCAGAACTGGCTGGTCGGCCGCGACGGCCGCGCCTATCTCACCGACTTTCAGCTTGCGGCCTGTTTCAAGACCCGAAGCAGGCTGTTCCGGATTGCGGCCTATGAGGATCTGCGCCATCTCCTGAAGCATAAGCGCAGCTACGCGCCAGCGGCGTTGACGCCGATGGAGCGCAAGGTGCTCGCCAAGAAGTCGGCGGTCGCCAGCATCTGGCTCAAGACCGGCAAGAAGGTCTATCAGGCGATCACGCGCGGCCTCTTCAACTTCACCGACCGCGAAGGCGGTGGCCGGCGGCTGGTCAACGACGCCCCCGTACTGGTGGACCTGATCCGCCGAAACCCCGAAGTGCGCGACACCGCGATCGTCGCCTTTGCCGATCGGCGCGTCGGCGTCGGGCTATATGCCTTCGTCGAGGCGGACCGGTCTGCGTTGGAGAAGACGCTGCGCGGCGAGCTTGCGGCGGCCAAGGGCATCAAGCCGCCCGAGCACATCCAGATCGTGCACGCGCTGCCACGCGATGCCGCCGGCAAGCCGCGCACCGAAATCCTGCAGCTCGTCGCGATGAATCAGGTCGACCTGATCGAGCCGATGATGAACAGCGACGCCGATCGCGAATTCCTCAAGAACATCCTCGAGCAGCGCAAGAACCTGCGCGACCGCTTCAATTTTGAAGTCGCCGAGATGGACC
>Ga0099824_1010252_pt1 | contig 11156 bp, 10 predicted proteins | sample SiratrowhiteBW_FD_76837 | JGI IMG/M metagenome (GOLD analysis project Ga0099824, IMG submission 76837) | Root nodule microbial communities of legume samples collected from California, USA - Siratro white BW | ecosystem: Host-associated > Plants > Roots > Nodule | place: USA: California... | reverse complement strand
TATATATATATATATTTCAATTTGAAAATGTATTTTAATAAAGAATTTTAAAAACAGAAATTTAGATTTTAAAATTTTAAAATGCTACAAAAAAATAATTGGATAAAAAATTTTAAAAAAATTTAAATTGTTATAATTTAAAGAAATAATTATTTAAGGTTATAGAATTTTTAAATTAAAAGAAATTATATTCTCTATACATTTCTAAATTACTCATATATTAGCACATTACATTACAAGTCATTCATGGATAATTAATTATTTCATCATTATTTTCAGTTATTTATTTATTCATTATTATCATTTTTTGTCTATTCTTTTAAAAATATAGAGTAACCTAATATTTTTTACTAGTTAGGAAGTAATGATAATTATATAAGGTGATAACATCATTTATTTATCATTTTTTAATTTTAAAATATTTAAGATTTTCCAATATTATTTTAACAGAGATTAATTTAAATTTTCATTTTTTTACACATATTTAAAACAGAATTGTTATGTGGTAATAATTAAATTTAGCCTTTCCCAAAAATGATTATTTTTATTTATTAAATATATCTACATAAAAAATAGATTTAAGGAATTCAAATTTTAAACCTCTCAACTTTTTATATTAAAATTGTTTTTATATAAAAAAATTCTATAAAAATTTTAAGCCAGCCTTCTCGTTAAGTTGACAAAAATCCTTCAACATCCAGTTGAAAATATTTAAAGAACAAGTTAAAGTAAGATTTTGAAAAATTTGAATTATAGGAATACTGCATAAAGGAAATAACATATAGAGTCCAAGAGCAATTATTCTGTACATGAAATAGAAGATAAACTTTGTTAAAATTAGCAACTTGCAAACGTCAAATTAAATGTTTTGCATATTTTTGACAAATTAATAATGTAATCTAAATAAATTTCTTACTCATTTATCAACTTCTTTAACAGGATTAATTGATCATTTATAGACATAAAAAATTATATGAAAGAAAATCAGTAATAAGTTTAATTCTAACTTTATCAATAAGAAGTTGCAAAGAATAAGTTCAAAAAGAGCACTAATACAAATAGGAATCCTATATAATTAAAGTGAATAAACTTTTTTGGCGTACACTCTTAACTTTCATGTTAAAAATAAAGAAGATATAAATAAAAAAGTAATTACTTTTAAAAATATTGATTAATTGATCCAAAACTAAACAATGTGAAAGGAAGAAGTAGATCAAATTAGTCAAAGTTTTTTTATTAGTCTAGTGAAAAAGAGACATATCGTCTAACATACAGTATATGAGAAAGAAAATTAAAAGCTTTTTAGAAGAGCAAGTGGTTATACATTGACGAATCATGGTTAAAGATGTGTAAATTAACGAAGATATTATATTAACCATATGTTATGAAAATAAAGAAATGAATTAAAAAGAACAAAGGATATGAGAGTGAAAATATATATCTTTTCTTCATTCCCTTGATGAAAGAAAATACTCTATATATAAAGTATATGAAATAACAGGATCATAACAGAATAATTATTCTAACATAATTGCTAATAATTCTCACATCTCACATAATAATTATTTAGGATAGCTAATGATTCTCACATAGTAATTATTACCTTCTCAAGATGGAGCATATAGATCAATTAAACCCATCTTGAACAATAAATGTAAAAACAACTTGGGTATGAAAGGTTTTGTACAGATGCTAGCAACCTGTGATTTAGTGTTGATAGGGAGCAAACAAGAACACTATCACGAATATTTTCTCTAACCACATGGCAGTCGATTTCAATGTGTTTGTTATGCTCATGAAACACAAGATTGACAACTAAATGTAAGGTAGACTTATCACAAAAAAGAATTACAGTGGTTTGAGGAACAATATGTAAATCACAAAGCAAATAAGACAACCATTGAATTTCACAGGTTGCCAATGCCAAAGCACGATACTCAGCTGCAGAGGAGGATCGTGAAACTGTGTGTTGCTTCTTGGATCCCCAAGAGATTAATGAATGACTAAGAAAAATGCAAAAGCCGGTAACAGAACGACGAGTTTCAGGGCATGATGCTCAGTCTGAGTCACAAAAATCTTTCAGTTGTAAAGGAGAATCACTAGGAAAGAAGAGTCCCACAACCAGGATTAGCTTTGAGATAACGAAGAATCCTGAGTGCTGCTTGGTAATGAGCCATTGTAAGAGCTTATAAGAATTGTGAGAGATGATTGATAACAAAACAAATGTCAAGCCTAATATTGGTCAGGTAGATGAGTTGTCCAATGAGTCGTCGATACATGGAAAGGTCTTCAAGAAGAGGACTCTCTTTGGAATGGAGCTTTGAGGATCCATAGAAGTGTTAGAAGGCTTGCATCCTAATAAGCCTGCAGCATCTAGAAGCTCTAAAGTATATTTCGTTTGGTTAAAGAAAATGCCCTTCCTTGATCTAGCAACTTCTAATCCAAGGAAAAATTTTAGTTGATCAAGATCCTTAATTTTGAATAAGTGATCAAGTTGAGACTTGAACAAAGCAATCTCTTGAGTATCATTTCCTATCAAAATCATATCATCAACATAGACAAGGATGGCTATGAATGCACCAGTAGCATATTAGTTAGTTAATAAAGAAAAATCAGATTGTGATTGGGTATAACCTGAAGCTATAAGAACTATAGACAACTTTTCATACCATTATCTACTAGCTTGTCTAAGACTATAAAGAGATTTTCTCAGCTTGCAGACCTGACCAGCTTTTGGAGGAACTACACCTTTAGGAACCTACATATAGACTTCTTCATGAAGATCTCCATGCAAGAAAGCATTGTTGACATCAAGTTGTTCAAGGAGCCAAATTTTAGTGGCTGTAATGGCCAATAAAAGCCTTACAGTAGTAATTTTAGCCACTGGAGAAAAAGTTTCTCTGAAATCAATGTCTTTTTGTTGTGTGAATCCCTTGGCTACTAGCCTAGCCTTGAACCTTTCAATTGAGCCATTAGTCTTGTGTTTAGTCTTATATACCCATTTGCATGTCACTGTTTGTTTTCCAATCAGAAGGTCATCAAACTCCCGGGTTCCAGTTTGAACTAAATCATTAATCTCATCATCCATGAATTTCCTCTAGTTCTCATGCTTCATTGCTAGTGCATAAGTTTTGGGTTTTACAAGAGATACTAAATGCAAAATGTTTATGATTGTTAGAAAATTTTGAATAATTAACAAAACTGGAAATAGGACATTTAAATAAAGAGGAATTTTTGCTCTCTATGTCCGCAACTACGTTGCAATGAAAATCCTTGAGGTAAGCAGGAAGTTTGGTGCTTCTAGTGGATTTTCTTCTAATAAGAGGTACATGGTTATTAGAAGCTGCGAGAGTGGGAGAGAAATAATTTTGTTGTGGGACAATACATGGTGTTTGTTGGTTTTGCAGTGGTGAGAAGGATGTAAGGAAAGAGAAATCAGTGTCTTGATAATCAGGAAAATGTGACATGACAAAATTTTTACTATTTGTATGATTGATAATATGCTTAAAAGGAAAACTATTTCATTGAAAGAAACATTTTTGGATAAAAAACCTCTTTAGTGTGTAAATCATAAAGAAATGAACCCTTGATCCCTGGTCTGTGACCTAAATAAACACACCGTCTAGCCCGAGGATCAAGTTTCGTCCTATCATGAGCCAAAGTTAATGGAAAAGCTTCACAACTAAAGACTTTAATAAAAGTTAAATAAGGAGAAGAACCATACAAAATATCCTAAGGACTTTTGTTATGTAAAACCTTGTTAGGCAATCTATTAAGCAAAAAAATAGCATGAGATGTTGCAAAGTTCCAAAACAATTTAGACAAGTTACTTTGAAAAATAAGAGCCCTAGTAATGTTTAAAATGTGTTAGATTTTTTTTTTCCACCACTCCATTTTGTTGTGGAGTCTCAACACAAGACATTTGATGTTCTATGTCTTTGAGAAAGTAAAACTGATGCAAATTAAATTTAAGTCCTTAATCAGACCTAATGCATTTGACAATAGTAGAAAATTGAGTTTCAACCAAAGTAATGAAAGATTTAATGCAACCTTGTACTTCTAATTTAGTTTTCAAAAGAAAAATCCAAGTATGCCTAGAAAAATCATCCACAACAGTCAAAAAATATTTATGTCTTGTTGAAGATCCCACATCGACTAGAGATGAAGTCTTTCAATAGTTTATAAATGGGTAAAAACCTCACTTTACAAGCCGGTTTTGTAAGGTTGAGTTAGATTTAAAGTCCACTTCTTGAGATGGTATCAGAGCCTATTCTAGCAGGATTGTTGGGCTTATCGAGCCTCTATCGGACCACCCTTAAATAATATAGTCTCACGCACAAGTTGAGCAGTCTCGATATGAGCGGGTGTGTTGGAGATCCCACATCGACTAGAGATGAGGCATTTTAATAGTTTATAAATAGGTGCAAACCTCACTTTACAAGCCGGTTTTGTAAGGTTGAGTTAGGCTTAAATTCCACTTCTTGAGATGGTATCAGAGCGGAAAGTCGGACAAGCTTAATTGTTAAAGGTGGTGCAGCTGGACCAAGTACTATATTCACCCTAACCTTGAGCTGATCTCTTTTGGATAATAAAAAAACTGTTTTAGGAAGTGACAACACCAAAGGGATGGAAACCCTGCTGATCTCTAGAAGAGTTAATGATTAAACTTGATTGAAGAAGTCCTTGGCATCACCTAGGATTCCAATACCTAGGAAAAATTTTGCTAAACCCAACACTTTATCCCCTGGAAGATTTACTTTTCCAGAAATTACACAAGCAAATGCACCCCTCGAACAACAGATGAAGTTGTGGAAAAAGAACCCTGATGCTTATGTCCACCAACAAATTATCATTTATTATAAACGTTGGTTCCATTCAGGGTTGGTATTGGTTTTGTGTATACATTCTGGACATAGGAATTCTTGTTGTAAAAATTCTAAAATAGTTATGTTTTATAAGGGCATACAAAAGGGTGTGTTGTGTAATTTAGTTGAGCATGATTAGGTGTGTGGCTATTTGAAAAGAGAACGTTCCTTAAAAGTTTCGTATAGGACATCAGAATTGGAGTGAATTGATCTTGATTTTTTTTAGAATGGAATTCTGACTCCAACTCTGGTTGGGAATAAAACCCGTTTTCTTCCAACCTTGCTTGGGCTGGTAGGAATTATTAGGTGCAGGTTGAGTTCAATATTGTTAGATATTTGTTTTTGAAACTACACATTGATTTGTTTCAGTTTCTGAATACGTCTTTAATTATAATAATTGTTCTTAATTGTTTCTTAGACGTTAAGATAAATTTTTTTAGTTTTTGATAACTGCTCCTAAAATTTAAGAGGGTAATTTCATTCAGTTATTTTTCCTTTCTACAAGTATTATAAATGTTAGTTGTTCATGGCTCAGAGAAATAAGAAGAAATAACAATATATTTCTCTTCATACATTTTCTTTCATTCTCGTTCATTTTTATTATTTTATATCCTCCTATTCTATAAAATCAAGAATTGGTATCTGAGCTCTTTGTTCTTAAGGGCCTATGTGTGAGACTACGAGAAGAAAACAACAGAGGGAAACCAGTGAGCAACCTTTTGAGAAAAACAAAACTTCACCCATAGCCGAAAACTTCATGATAGCACCTTCGATTTTCTCTGGAGAAAACTATCAAATATGGTCTGTCAAAATGAAGTCTTATCTAGAAGCGAGTGGTTTTTGTGATGTCTGAAATGATCCAGCCGCTACAAGAAGATCTAACTGTAGCTCAAATAAAAAATTATGATGATGAAGCAATAAGAAGATTGAAGGCCAAAACTTGTATTCACTCTGCTATTTCTGATATTGTATTTACTAGAATTATGACCAGTGAAACAACTAAAGAAGCATGGGACACTCTCCAAGAGGCGTTTCAAGGGAATGAAAGAACTAGGCAGATACAAGTTCTCAATATGAGAAGAGAATTTGAGATGCTGAGAATGAAAGAGGTCGAGACCATCAAAGAATATTTTGATAGGCTCTTGGTAGTGGTCAACAAGATCCGACTATAACGTGAAGATTTACCTGATAGAAGGATCGTAGAAAAAGTTTTGGTGAGTCTCTCAGGAAGGTTTGAAGCAAAGATCTCATCACTTGAAGACTCAAGAGATCTCACAATGATTTCACTAACCAAGTTGATGAACTCTCTGCAAACCCAAGAGCAGAGAAGAATGTTGACAAAAGAGCCGGGTACTGCAGGAGCTTTTCTAGCAAAGTCACAATCGAGTTACAAAGTAAAGAAGAAAGGCTGAAAAAATGAGAAGAAAAGTGATGAGGATGGCAATGTCGAAAATGAGAAGTACTCAGCATGTCAACACTACAAAAAAACTTCTCATCCACATTGGAGATGTTGGTGGAGACCCGATGTAGTGTGTAGGTCCTACAATCAAAAGGGTCATGTGGAGAAGGTATGTAAAAGAAAGCAACAAGGGATGCAAATTGCTCAAGAGACCAATGACGAAAAGGAGGAGCATCTTTTTTTGGCGACTTGCTTTGCTAATAACATCACTATTGAAGCATGGTTGATTGATAACGGATGCACTCATCATATGACCTATGATAAAGGTATGTTTGTGAATTTGGACGAAACATACTACTCAAAGGTCAAAATTAGAAATGGAGACTATATTGAGGTTAAAGGCTTAGGTGATATTGTCATTAACACTAGCTCAGGAACAAGAACTATCTCAAATGTTTTGTATGTTTCTGAGATTGATCAAAATTTGTTAAGTGTCGGACAACTTTTAGAGAAAGGCTTTGCTGTTGTGTTCAAAGATAAAACTTGTGAAATCTTTGATACAACTGGTATTAAATTGATGTCAATAAAGATGAAGGGCAAAAGCTTCTTGACAAACATACAAATAGACTTAGCCTACTCTTGTGTGGTTGAAGTTGGGAATTGGGAGAAAGCATAAACAATCGAGAAAGCAGGAAAGAAGGATATTAAAGGCCTTGATGTTGTTCCAGAAATAACTGAGCAGGAAGGTTCTGATGAAAATGTGGATGATCCTATGAGAGGTACTATATCCCTATCTGACATATATCAAAGATGTAATATGGTTGGTTTTGAGCCTGCAGATTACAAAGATGTTGCAAGGGATGCAAACTTTGTTGCAAAGAGAGGAGAAGATAAAGTCTTACGACTAAAAGGCTTTGTATGGCCTTAAATAGGAACCGAGGGCTTGGTACAATAGGATTGATGAATTTCTTTTGAAGATAAGATTCAAAAGCAACTTTGATCTTGTCAAGCAATTCAAATATCAGATGCTGGAAATCTTTGAGATGAAAAATTTGGGAGACATGTCTTATTTTTTAGGAATGGAGACACATCAAACCACAGAAGGTATCTTTATTGGATAGCAGAAATATGCCAGAGGAGTGTTGAAGAAATTTGGTATGGATGACTGCAAAATGACAAGCACTCCACTGATGCAAAATGAAAAACTTTGCAAGGATGATGGTGCAAATGAGGTCAATGAACAATCCTGTGTTAATCAGAAGGATGGAATTGTTATCAATGTTGATAATCAAACAACCATTGCAATCTCCAACAATCTTGTGTTTCACGGGAAGACTAAACATATCAATATCAAATACTATTTCCTGATAGAAGTTCAATGTAGCAAGGAAGTTGTCTTAATTCATAGCAAGACTGAAGATCAATTAGCTGAAATTTTAACTAAAGCTCTTCTAAAAGGCAGATTTGAAGACTTAAGATAGAAGATTGGAGTTTGCAATTCCAAAATCAAGGAAGAGTGTTAGATATATGTTTTTGAAACTGCACATTGATTTGTTTCAGTTTTTGAATACGTCTTTAATTAGAATAATTATTTCTACTTACAATTGTTTTTACTTGTAATTGTTTCCTAGACGTTAGGATAAAGTATTTCAATTTTTTATAACTGCTCCTAAACTTTAAGGGAATAATTTCAGTCAGTTATTTTTCCTTTCTGCAAGTACTTAGATGAATAAGAAGAAATAATAATATATTTCTCTTCATACATTTTCTTTCATTCAAGTTCATTTTTTTTTATTATTTTATATCCTCCTAGTCTGTAAAATCAACATTAGATATCAATGTTGAGGTTGAGGCAAATTTTGTTGATTTGGCGACACAGTATTCGCATCCTATGGGAGATGTACGGAAGGTTACGAATAACTGAGTCTGTAACGAAGTGAAGGGTGATTTCCCCATTAAGGTGAGATTGAATCAGGGCTTCCTGAAATTTGGGATCGCGAGTTACAATTTTGCTACTTTTCAGCCTGCATTCAATTCTGTCTCTAATGATTACAATGTCAGCAAAGTTGGAGGAAACACTGCCCAACATATATTTATAGAAAGAAGATTACAATGTGTCTATGAACATAGCCACCATCTCTCTGTCATGTAATGAGGCTCTACCTAAGCGGTTAATTCCTCCATATGATTTGCTTCTGGGCTATACTCCACCTGTTGAAGAATACCTCGAACAGGATCAAGTGCCACTTACAATTAACACTTCAGATCCCCATGCAACTGGTGTAAAAATTGTCGAGATAATTGTTTTCACTAGCCCTGAATGACACCTCAGACAAGAGTTCTGCATAAAATTTGCATAAAAAATTATTAAAATTTAAAAATTTAAAAATATTTTTCTTGTGCCTTTTTTTAAAATAATTCAATTGAATATCCAAAATGACCGCACGGGTCATTCTAAATTCAATTTGAAAAAAATTGTACTATTTTGTTTAGATATTCAAATGACTGTACACATCACGTAATATCTAATACAAATTTTTTTCTCTGAAAAATACAAAAATATTTCAAATTTGTAGGAGTAATGAGCATGGTCATTCACGCCTCCTTGTATTCCTGCAAACTAGTTATAAATTTCAAAAATATAAAATATTTAAAATATTAAAAAATATAAAATTTTCAAAAAAAATTAAAAAATATAATTTTTTCAAAATTAAAAAAATATCAACAACAAACAAACAATTTTCTATATATACGTAGAGCAAGGTCAAATCCTAGCCGGGTTCCAAAATTAAAAGTAAATATTTTCTTTATTTTATTTGCATTTTTTTTAAATAACCACTTTGAAAAATCACACACTTATTCTATTATTTTAATTAAAAGTATATTAGTTGTGAGAAGGGTGCTAATATCTTTTCTCTACGTAATCGACTTCCGGATCCGATTTCGCAAACTATATCCTTATTTTCAACTTTTCTATAACTTTTCAAAATAAATTATGATGACAACTTATTTTCTGTATTTTTAAAATTTTCATTGTTTTCTCTTTTGGATTACCCGTACCCATCACGATTCCAGTTGCAACAATACTATTTTTATATATATGTTTTTAGTTAATTATTTTTTATTTTTAAAATATTATTTTATTTTAAATTATATGATGTAATTTTAAAATATTATTAAAGATAAAATAGAATATATATATATATATATATATATATATATATATATATCAAATAATTATTTTTTTTCATACTATTGTATATATAACTCTATTATTGTAGATATAAAAAATAAACAAAACAAATATAGAATGGAAATTTGAATGATAAAAAATTCTAATAATATTTAAAAACTTAACAAATAAAAAATAATAATGACTCACAATATGAAATTAAAAAATAAAAGAAATTTAATAATAAATAAAAAATAATAAAATAATAAAATATTTTAACCTATTGCGTTATATTCTATTGATTCTTATTAATAATAAAGCTTCATTATACTGATTCTTATTGATAATAAAGTATAGTAATAAATGTCTGACACCAACACTGAACATTGGTGTTCATAATAAACATTTGTGTCCATGGATGTGGTGTTCATGGTAAACATTTGTGTCCATGGATGATATAAGTTATAGTAATAATTTGTATTATATATGGATCTTTTATGCTTTTATTATTACTCTATTAACTAGATTTAAAATTTAAAAATAATCAAATTTAACTTAGTATTAAAATTTATTTAATAACTATTTCTCTAAATATATGAAAAAAATATTGGAGTTTATAATACGATAAAAAATAATATTTTATAATAATTACTTCAATTTAATAAATTCTTTACTATAAAATAAAGATCAAATAGTATATAAATTAATTTTAGTTTATTAAAAAAAATTATTTCCCTATTATTTTTTATTGTTAAACCGAAGATTTTATAACATTTTCTTTTATCCTCTTTAAACTAACAGTGAACCTTAAATATTTCATTATAAGTTATTATATAAATATATAAATGGTAAGATATAGATATTTTACTATAAGTCAAGAAACATAATTAACAATTAACATGTACCCTCAACTCTTCACATTCTACATTTTTTTCTATATATATTCTCAAAATTACTAACTTGTTATGGTTACTTATCATTAAAAGAAGACCACTTTTATAATACATAATCATAACAATATTAATATTCATATAATTTATATGAAGTTAAGAAAAAAAATCATGACCACTTTCTATAAAATCATGTTTTTATGTTATGAACTTCTAACCTACTTCTTTTTCGTTCTCTTCTAAATTGTATTTATATTAACATTTCTTTTATCAGAAATTAACAAAAGTTATAATTGACTAAAAATGTATTTTAACATTATATCATCATCAAACTCCAAGAAATAATCTAAAATCAAACATAACATGAATCTTAATTAAAATAACCAACTGATATACAGAAATGTTAACATCTCATCACACATTTAATTTATTTATTTATTAAGTATAGCTTACTATGTAAACATAATTACTGTAAATATTTGTTAATTCTTAAAATGTAAACATATTTTGTTTATAGTTGAGGATGTGTTAATGTAATTGCAAGAGATTCTCTAGGATAAAATTGTAAAAGCATATATTTTGTTTATAGTTGATGATGTGTTAGTTTAATTTCAAGAGATTCTTTAGCATAAAATTGTAAAAACATACACATGCAAAAGACAATTTTTTTAAATTAATATATAGTTTTCTTAACTTGAAGTCTGATTTCTGTATCAATTATGAAAAAAAGTTATTTATCATATTATATATATATATATATATATATATATATATATATATATATATATATATATATATATATATATATATATATATTTTTTTTTTTATAT
>Ga0099824_1010249_pt1 | contig 11157 bp, 8 predicted proteins | sample SiratrowhiteBW_FD_76837 | JGI IMG/M metagenome (GOLD analysis project Ga0099824, IMG submission 76837) | Root nodule microbial communities of legume samples collected from California, USA - Siratro white BW | ecosystem: Host-associated > Plants > Roots > Nodule | place: USA: California... | reverse complement strand
TTCGTTTTGACATCCTAAGTGTTCATTATGATTTTCCTTTTTAGGTCATTAATCTTAGACATTCGATTGGGTTTAGGCATCTATCAAAATAGTTGAACAAGGCTTTTTTAAATTGCGCAATTACCCAAGCTCATGCTTTTATTTCAATTGTCGTAAAAGCCTCTTCTGCATCAAAAATTAAATTCCTAAACACCACATTGCTTCTATGAGTCCAAATATTCCATATACATGTAACTCATACAATCCTCCACACTAAGTTATAGTTTCTGATAAAGTTTATTAGTTGAAAACCTAAGAAGTGCTCCTTAACTATACTTTGATGCACTGAATGCACTCCTATCCAATTATCTATCACCATCCAGATTGGATTGACTTCCTTACAAGTTAAAAATACATGAATTAAAAATTCATCATTTTTTCCGTACATTACACACTTCCTGTCATTCATCTATATTCCTTTGACATACAAATTTGCGCGTTTTAAAACCTTGTAGAGGAGAAATTTCTAAACACAGAATAAAGTCATTGGCAGTGCTTTATTCTAATTGTTCATTCCCATTCCAAATCTAAACATCGTCCTTGTCCTTTTCTAACTTACTAGTTTGAAGTTAGTACATGAACTCTTCTACTTTAGGCTTTTTCCATTTAAACCAGTTCCTTTTGCAACTAAATACCTACTTCAAATGATTGTCCTACCACTCACCAACATCCGCCACGTTTACTTCCTTTTGGTTAAAATTAACAAAAATTCTAGGATATTTATCTTTTAGCTTAATACCTCCTACTAAAGAATCGTCCTAACTGAATTTTGTTATAACAAGAGGGAGTATCATTAAACTTAATGGTTGCATTATTCACCAAAATTTTGAAGACTTAATTTATAAATTTATCAAAGTATATTTAAATTCAAATTGTTTCAACGATAAACATTAAATAATAATTAAAAAGTTTTTGAAAATGAATTAACGTTGTAAGAACTGCTATAAGAAAGTCTAATTTTGTAGTTAATTGAAATTAATTCCAATTGAGCTGGATTGATATTTTTGTTTAAATATATATATTTGCATTGGAAGAATAGTCCAGGGATTTCCAAATTGAGCAAAAAGACGACAAAACCCACAATCGTTCAAATGAAAATGAGAGAAGAGATAAAATGAACGAAAGAAACTTGGATATACAACCAACAACTCTCAATGTTCAAAATATAGTAGAAATGTAAAGTTTTCAGATAAGTTAAAGAATTTATTAAATGAATCCAAAGAGAAGATTATCAGTGATATAGAGATTTCCATTCATAGAAAACTCAAATAGTTATCATTCGAAAGCTATATAAAGACTTGAAGATGAAGAAACAAGGCATTGAAACTTCAAACGAGACAAACAAAATTTTGTAAATAAAATAGAATCATAGTGTTCAATTCTTGATTTTCATTGTCTATCTTCTTTTGAAAGCAAACTCTTGTAAATTCTTCACTTTGTGAAGAATACTTATGAGCTTTGATGATTCTATTTCTTTTAGAGTGTTTTTCTCTTTTTTTGAGAGGTCTTAATCGCAGGGAAATATTGAGACTGAGTACTGGGAGATGTTATAATACTTGTTGAGTCAATGGACGAATAATTCACTAGAAGGTATCATAAGATTAATATAGGTTTTGACGATAACAAATACTATAAGAATAGAAAAGAAATATAATAAGATCGTGCATAAGAAAGAAAAGCATAAATAGAAAGTGTAGCTGATAAGACAATACACGTTGGAAGAAATAATACATTGATGATCATGCTAGAATGAAAGGGCCAGTTGATATAATGGTTAGACGATGGTACGAAAGATAATAGATGTTAGGTTAGACAAGATGATATTGCAAAGACAAATGTTGATACACTGGCCAAAGGATAAAAATCAAGTGGACAAAGTAACAACATGAAGACATCTTGGACAAAAGTGTCAAACGAAACAAATTCTAAGAGCATTAAATGGAAGAACCAACAAGCATATCTGACGAAGCAGTTCATCACAATAGTTAATTTATAATCCTAGGGAGTATCGTTAAACATAGTGTTTATATTGTAGCAAATGAAGGTCTCGTTAAATCCTGGTACCCATTCTAGGGTTGACGACCCCCTCAAGTACTTGAGAGTAGGGCATCACACCATATCACAAATGACCCAAATTTCTCTTTAATCAAACATGCTTATCATGGCACTAATGATGTGAAAATTAGTAATGGATCAGGTATGGAAATTAAACATGTTAGGAGGAATGCATGGGAAGCTTCCACATCACGAGGGAACAATTTGGAAGGGTTAAAGGATAAGTTAAAAAGGGTTAAAGTAGAGGTCAAGAATTGGAACGAGGAAGTTGTTAGTAGCACAAAGAATAGAAAGCAGCAATTGCTGGCGGAGATAAAGGAATTAGATTGGCAGGATGATGATGAGATCCTTAGTGAAGACATGAGAGTCAAAAGGATGGATTTGTTAAGCCAACTGAGAAGTTTGAAGGAAAAAGATATAGCGATGTTAAAACAGAAGGCGAGAGTTGAATGGCTAAAAAGTGGGGATACAAATTCTAAGTTTTACCACTCTAGATTGAGGTGGAGGACAACAAAAAATGATATAATGGGACTTAGAATTAATGGTGTTTGGTGTGAGGAAGTGCCTAGAGTTAAATGTCAGGTTAAGGAGTATTTCGAGAGTAGATTTGGTGTTAATCTTTTGAGTTTGGTTAATTTGGACGGTGTGGGATTTAAAAGTATTTTAGCAGCTGATAACGCTTTATTGTGTGATAATATATCGGAGGTGGAAGTTTTAGAAGCTGTGAGTCAATGTGGTAGCTCAAAGTGCCCTGGACCAGATGGATTCAATTTTGCTTTTGTCAAAAATTATTGGGAGGTTATTGGTAAGGATTTCGTTCTAGCCATTCGTAACTTCCAGAGTACTGGTTTTATTTCGAGAGGATGTAATGCTTCATTCATAACTTTGATTGCTAAGAAGAATAGCCTGTCCAATCTGAATGAGTTTAGACCTATTTCACTTGTGGGATGTGTATACAAAATTTTATCGAAGATCATGGCTAATAGGCTGAAGAAGATATTACCTAGTATTATCGATGTAAACCAATCTGCGTTCCTTAGTGGGAGGGGTTTGTTGGATAACATTCTTGTAGCAAACGAGACCGTGGATTACCTTAAGAAGGAGAAGAAAAGTGGAGTGATTGTGAAAGTCGATTTTGAGAAAGCATACGACTCGGTGGATTGGAAGTTTCTATACTATATGTTGGGCAGATTGGGATTCAATTGCAAATGGATTAAATGGTTAAAGCATGTATGGAATCGGCCACAATATCGGTACTAGTAAATGGTAGCCCCACAGAGGAATTTAAACCGAAAAAGGAACTTAGGCAAGGCGACCCTTTGGCACCGCTCTTATTTCTCATAGTTGCTGAGGCTTACTAGGCTAGTCAGGGAAGCTAAAAGAGTTGGATTGTTTAAAGGAGTTGAGGTGGGCTCTCAGGGAGTGCAGGTAGACTTGTTGCAATTTGCGGATGACACAATCTTTTTCTACGAACCTTCATATCATAATGTATTAGTAGTTAAAGCAATATTAAGGTCATTTGAGGTAGTGTCAGAGCTTAGGGTTAACTTTCATAAGAGTGTGGTGGGGTCGGTGGGAATCTCACAACTTGATGTACTTGTGTTCTCTAAGTGCTTAAACTGTCGGCAGATGGATTTTCCATTCAAGTATTTAGGTATGACTATTGGCGGCAATCCTAGGAGAATTGAGTTCTGGAGGCCAATTGTTGATAAAATTAAGTCTAGACTGTCTAGATGGAGGGGTAAGATGTTATCCTTGGCGGGTCAGATATGTCTTATTAAGTCTGTTATTAGTGCTCTACCTCTATTTTACTTCTCATTCTTCAAAGCACCTATTGCTGTATGTAACCAGATCAGAAGAATTCAGGCACGGTTCTTTTGAGGGTGGGGATTTGAAGAAAGAAAGATTGCCTGGGTGAAATGGGAGAAGATTTGTAGTCCAGTAGCTGCAGGTGGTTTGGGTATGACATTGGTTGCTTTAATGATGCTTTGCTTTCTAAGTGGAAATGGAGGTTTGAGTCGGTAGAAGAGGGCCTATGGAGAGACGTTCTAGAAGCGAGGTACGGTTTTGTGGAGAAATTTAGATATTACATTGGTACATAGGAACCAATCCTTATGGTGGAAGGATCTATGTGGGATTTGTGGTAAAGGAGCAAAAGGTAATTGGTTTGATTATAGATCTAAGTGGATTTTGGGTGACGGGAGGAGTGTTAAATTCTGGGAAGATAGGTGAGTTGAGGATATAGTTTTGAAAGAAAAATCCCCAAGATTGCTTTTAATTTCTACGTGTAAGGATAGTTTGGTGAGTGATCTTGTTGATCTAGGGCAAATTACAAGTGGTGGATGTCAGAGTTGGAATCTAGGTTGGCGTAGAGAGAGGTTTGTTTGGAAAAAATGTATAGAAGAGCAGTTGCTGGATAAGATATCTAAAATTCAGTGGAACTCGGAGGGTAAGGATAGACTTATATGGGTAGGGAAGGATGAGCAAGAGTATACAGTTAAGCTTGGCTACGGTGTTTTGAGTAAAGAGGACACAATGCAGTCTTTTGAGGTATTTCAGTTACTTTGGAGTTTAAAAATACCTCCTTCAGCGGTAGTTTGTGCATGAAGAATTTTTCAGGACAAATTACCGACTAGGGTAAATTTAGGTAGGAGAGGAGTGTAACTTGGGAACGCATGCTGCCCTTTATGTCAAGATGGGGATGAAACCTCTCAGCATCTTATCAGTTCATGTAAGGTGTCACAGAAAGTATGGGATTACTGGGAGAGGTGGATTGGGAATGTGACAGTTAGGCATGAGGATATCACTTCTCATTTTCAGATCTTTCATTTAATAGGTCATAGTAATAGGGTCAATTCAGTATGGAAAGGTATGTGGGTGACTACTGTATCCGAGATCTGGAGTTATATAAATAAGGTAGTATTTAGAGGAGGGATAGTGGATGTGGAAGAGATATTTAGTCTAACACAGCTTAAGGGGTGGCTTTGGATCAAGTACAAGTTGAAGTGTAACTCCGTCTCTTATTCTGATTGGCATTTCTCACCTATTAAGTGTCTTCTTTCGGTGGTTTAGGGGTATAGTATGTGGAGGGGTTTTCAGAAGGGGCTTTGACGAGAGAGTGCGGGGAATTAGTTCCCTCAATCTTGTAGAGTACATTAGGAGGGTGCTTGTTTTTCAGGTATTTATGTTCGTGCGACTCGACTATTCCCGGAAAACGAATGCAGTAATGGATCCAGACAGAGTGCATGATTATTGTAGGGGCAAAACTTTCATTGTTGTTTTAGCTCCTTATTGTTATTTTACAAGGGGTACTTGTTCTATGGTAGATATCCTTTTATTTTTTGGGTTCTTATATGTTAGTTCTATTTTCATTATGTTGTATCACAGGTTACACCTGGTTTTGCCAACTGTATAAGGGTTCGTACACCCCTAAAGTGCGCCTCTTAATTTCATTTACTTTTGGCTGTTTAAAAAAAAAAAAACATGTTAGTTCTAAAACATTTGTTTTACCTAATGTCAATACTAAAATGGTTTTAAATGATCTTTTACATCTTCCAAAAATCACAAAGAATTTAATTAGTGCTTTTAAATTTGCTCATGATAATAAATTTTATTTTGAATTTCATCATAATTGTTATTATGTGAAACATTAGGGCAATCATCAATTCCTCTACGAGGAACAGTTAAAGATGGTCTATATGTCTTTTCTCCTTTACATGCTTACGGTGGTGTTTTTGTTAATAGTACTTCCTTTACTAATCTGAAACCTACTATACAAACTTTGCATGAAAGACTTGGTCATTGTAGTTATACCATTCTACAACAAGTTTCACGTTATTTTAATATATAATGCTCAAAACAATTACATTTTTGCGATGCTTGTGTTATTGGAAAATCACTTCCTTTTTCAAAGGTGTGATTGTCTATATTATGCCTTTGCAACTAGTGTATGTTGTTTCTAAGTATACCTAGATTTATTTACTTCATATTAAATCTCAAGTTCATGCTGTTGTTATTAATTTTTTTTTTCTAAAAATCAAATTGGTTTCAAACTAAGAGCCATGCAAATTGATAATGCAAAAGAATTTATTTCTTTACATTCTTTTCTCAATAACATTTACATTTAACATCATTTAACCTCTCCTTACACACATGAACAAAATTGTGTTATTGAGAGAAAACATAGGCATACAATTAACATGAGATTAACTTTACTTGCCAATGCCTCGTTTCCTATTAATTTCTAGATTGAAGCCTTCAATACTACAATTTATATTATCAATGTTCTTCCTAGTTCTGTTTTAAAGGGTAAAAATCCTTATAAATGTTGTTTAATTCTAAACCTGATTACACAAAGTTCAAAGTTTTTTATTGTACTTGCTATCCTCTGATACGACATTATAGTCAACATAAACTTGATTAGGGTACATGGTGTGAGGAATTGGCCAAGGTTAAACAAGTAGTACATGAATTATTTGGGGATAAATTATGTAAAATGGGCATAAATAACATTTGATTAGATAATATAGACTTCAAACCCTAATAGAGGAGGACAATACAATGCTAATCTACAACATAAATGAGACTAAAATAAAAGAAGTAGTAAGTTGATGTGGCAGTATAAAGAGTCTTGGGCCCAATGGTTTTAATTTTCACTTCATAAACAATAATTGGAAAACTGTCAAGTGTGATATAGTCTAATTTTTGCAGTACTTTGAACAACATGGTAACATACTGAGGGGGCGTAATGCCTATTTCATAACCTTAATACCTTAAAAGAGACAACCCAATAGGAATTAGAGGATTTTAGACCTATTTCCTGGTTGGCTGTGTTTATAAGATAATATCTAAGGTATTAGCAAATAGGTTGAAGAGGGTGCTTCCCAAAATTATTTATAGTACACAATCAACATTTATTGAAAGGAGAGGATTGCTTGATAGTATCCTAGTACCAAACGAAGTTGCGGAAAAGTGTAAGGAAGAAGAAGAAGGCAGTGATAGTAAAAGTAGATTATGAAAAAGCCTATGACTCTTTGAAGTGGCAGTTCATGTATTGTATGATGAATAAACTGTGTTTCTAAATATATTGGATGGATAAAAGCTTGTATAGAGTTAACTATAATATCAGTTTTGGATAATGGGAGTCCAAAATAAGGTCCACTAGAGGTTTGAGACAAGGCGATCCCATGGTTCCATTTTTGTTCCTTGCAAAGGGGTTAGTAAGGTTGGTTAGACAAGCAACTAGAAAGCAATTGTTTCAGAGGGTAAGGATACGGAATAATGAAGTGTTGGTAAATGTATTATAGTTTGTCAATGATGCACTATTTATTGGAGAGGCTCAGATTAAGAACATCGTGACGATAAAACTATATGAGGTGTTTTAAGTTGGCGTCAAGTTTGAGGTTAATTTCGACAAAAGTAAGATAGGTGGGGTAGGAAAAGTCTTAGACATAATGGATAATTATTCTACAACCCTAAATTGCAATTCTATGCGAATCCCTTTTAAGTATTTAGGTAGGATGTTATCCTTTGCTAGGAGGACATTATGCTTAATTAAAGCCCCAAAAAGTATAAGTAAGGAGATTACGAAAATATAAAGGAACTTTTTGTGGGGATGAGGTTTAGAGGATAGGAAAATAAAATGGATCAAATGAGAGAACTTATGTAAATCTAAGTAAAATGGTGGATTAGGAATAAGAGACATTGAAAAGTTCAATATAACATCATTAGCAAAGTGGATGTGAAAATTATGGGCGGAAAATTGAGGTTTGTGGAAGGAGATCGTCTACTCCAAGTATGGAATGGAGGAAAATTAAAGTCGAATGTTAGAACTAAGTATGAATCCTAGTGGTGGAGAGATACGTGTAATATTTGTGAATGATTTTACTACGAGTAGTGAATGATTTTCAGATAAAACTCTAAATAAGCAAGATTAAATACAAATTGCCGAGGATCGAACATCCTCGGACTCAGTACCCAAACGCGTTTCTTATATATTAAACTATACACAAAGGCCATTTAAGCATTCAAACCATACAAGCATTCCAATCATACAAACAATTCAAACAATCATTCTAATCATACAGATAACCATTTAAATCCAAATAACCATTCTAATTTTCCACCTCAAAGCCAATAAAGAACATACCTCTTGAAGAGCAGTGGTGACCTAAAACCGAGAAGTAGTGGTGACCCAAAACCGAGAAGCAGTGGTGAAGCAAAACAGAGAAGACAAACAAACCCAAAAGCAGACAAACAACCACTACCAAAATCACAAAACACAAACAAATAGTCAATAAACTAACAAAACCACTGAAATGAAACGAAAATGGAGGAGAAAAAGAGAACTCAAAGCTTCAAACGAAAACCACATCAAACCGAGATTGAAAACGAAAATGGAACGGTCAAAATAAAACTACCAACCTTTATGATGGAGAAAAAGTGAAATGAAGTTGAATGAGGACAAAATGGAGGTCGAAAACGAGAAAGAAAGTCGCTGAAACAGTGCAGGAAGAAGGCGCGAATAGTAGAGGAAGCATAAAAGTGAAAGTGAAAATGCGCTGGTGGGGTAAAATTGGAGCACCACATCGGTTCTGGGCCCCTAACCGACGTGGTGCATCACCTGAAATCCCTAAATTGATTTCAGGTGATTCACAATGTCGGTTAGGAGCCCAAATTGTGTATACCCTGATTTTACCCCCTCAATTCATTTTAGCAACATAGTGACCATGACGTCGGTTAAGTGGTCAAAACCAACGTCATGTGAGACAACACCACGTCGGTTATGAGCTCCTAACCGACGTGGTGCTTTAGTACCATTTTAAAATTTTAAATTTTTGAATTTTAAATCTTAAATGGGAATTCAATGGCGGTTGTTTTCTTTAATCGACGTTATGTTGTTCATTTATTTACAAAAATGTCATTGCGTTTTTGACAACGTCGTTTTTAGTTTTAACTGTCATTGAATGCAGACGTTAAATGTCTATTTTGTACTAGTGGGTTGGCAACCATGTAATTGGTTTGAGAGTAGCATAGAATGAAATTTTGGGTTTGGTGAAAAAATTAATTTTTAGGAGGATATTTGGGTATGAGAAGTGTGATTAGTCCAACAATTTCATATGAAAAGGATAAGACTAAAGGGAACATGGAGGAATGGACTCATGAAATATGGTGTTGGAAAATACCTTATAGAAGGGAAAGATTTGAAGGGAAAGATTTGTGTGGAAAACTAAAATGGAAATAGAACTTATAAAGATTATATCATGTCAAAACTTGCATAAAGAGAAAGGATAAAATGGAATGGAAGCATGATAGTGAAAGAGAATATTTGGTAAAATCAGCATATAATATATTGCAAAATAACATAGAAGGGGAGAAAATGAGCGTGTTCAAAATGTTATAGTGCTTTAAATATTCTACCAAGAGCACAATATTTAAGGCGGAGAGTATTCTTGGATAGGACTCTTACAAAGATAAATTTAATCAAAAAGAGGTGTCGATTGGCAATATATTACTAACTTTGCAAGCCTGAAGAGGATACAACTACAACATTTATGGACTGTTTAATTTAGACGACAAATTTACAAATAGTGAAGAAAAGCATATAAAGCTCCTATATCAAAGAATAAAAATATAAATAAAAATAAAGATAAAAACAAAATTATGGTTACTCAGGCTGTTCTCAAGTATGTGAAGATTTACTATCATTTGCAAAGAAATATTTAAAATAAATTAAAAATAATATTATACTTCTACATAATTAATCCTTATTAGTAATTTATTTTTATATATATTATTACTATCATAAAATAAATATGATTAATTATGTAATATAATGTATTAAAAGTAATAAAATATAAACTTTTATTATTAAAATAATAATAGTAATAATAAAATCGTAAAATAATAATAAAGTATTAATAAAAAAAAATTTAGAAAATAATAATAAAATTATAAATTATTATTTAATTAAAATCAATTTATAAAATTATCTTACAATTTTATTAATTAAATTTTTCTTCAAAATAATAACTATTATATCACTCACAAACTTTCATAAACTTTTTCCTTCATTTCTTACTATTTTTTTTTAAATCTAAATAATCTCATTTTTCACCTATTTTCACCTCAAATCCATTTTTTTTTTTAAATTCAAACAAACACTTGTTTTTTAACTCTAAAATAACAAACAGAATATGTCATAAGTGCGAGAATTTAGTTGATCTAAATTTTGTGCACCATAACCATTAACTTCCAACACTTTCCTATTTTGGATTTAAAATCAAAACAAAATAAATATGTGAATTGCGATTATTCAGAATATATGAAATGATAGGAACCGACTAAATTTTTAAATAAGTAATTTTTAAATAAGGGAAGGAAATGTAGTATACGGTGCAGCCAAATTCATGATTGTGGCTGAAACATAAAATAATCTGGTATATCCTTTTCATATTCTAAGATTAGTAGGTCATTTGCCAAATGGGTACTGGAATGACTCTGTAGTGACTAGAATTGGAACCATTAAAAATAGAAGATGGACCCATGTATATGTAACCAAGTCATAATAATTATAGGGCAATTCTAGTTACTACACTGATAGTAGAGGGGAAAGACGATAGTGAAGGCTGTGGTTCATACAAGGGATTGAAACTAAGTGGCCTCGATCATAATTAAGGGATGGGTACTTCAGTGCAGTGTGCAATTAACAACTAATAGAGAGAGTATCAAACAGAAATTACATACGCACGTGACATTTGAGAAACCCGAATGGAGGTAAGAAATCTAAGCTGGAGAAAACCCTTAAACTAACAAAGGGGAAAGGGTCCCTGCATAAGGTCTTATTGTCTATTGTTTTTCATAGGTATGAAGCTTTAATACAAATGAAGTTGAGGCAGAAGTCAAGACCACCTGGCATTTCTATCAATTCTTGGTAGAGCAATGATAAGGAACTACTTGCAGTTTGTGACTATTAAAATAGCCAACAAGGAAAAACAGAGGTGAAATTAAAGGGAGGAGGCTATTTTAATTCATTTTTTCCACTGATAAAAAACCAATGTTACA
>Ga0099824_1010246_pt1 | contig 11162 bp, 8 predicted proteins | sample SiratrowhiteBW_FD_76837 | JGI IMG/M metagenome (GOLD analysis project Ga0099824, IMG submission 76837) | Root nodule microbial communities of legume samples collected from California, USA - Siratro white BW | ecosystem: Host-associated > Plants > Roots > Nodule | place: USA: California... | reverse complement strand
TCATTGCGGCGATCCACATGTCGTTCAGCCAGCCGAACACGCTGATCCAGGAGTCGGTGCGCGCGTTCTACAAAGGCTGGTACAACGAACTTGTCACCACCATGCCCGTGATCAAGGATGGCTATGTCTATCCGATGGATGGCCCGGGGCTCGGTGGCGACCTGCTTCCCGCGGTCTATCAACGGTCGGACCTGACCGTTCGCTGCTCCAATATTTGAGGACCTCGCATGAGCATAGCCATGGTCGATCTCTCCGGCCGCACGGCGCTCGTGACCGGGTCCTCCCGTGGTCTCGGCCGCGCCATCGCCGAAGGCATGGCGAAGGCCGGCGCGCGGCTGATCATCAATGGTGTCGACGCTGCGCGTGTGGAAACGGCGGTCGGCGAGTTTCGCGCCGCCGGGCACGAGGCTGAAGGCGCAGCCTTCGACGTCACCGACGAGGCCGCGATCGTGGCGACCTTCGAGCGCTTCGACCGCGAGGGCATCGCGGTCGACATCCTCGTCAACAATGCCGGCATCCAGCGCCGCAAGCCGCTGGTCGAGTTTACGACCGATGAGTGGCGCAAGGTGATCGAGACCAACCTGACCAGCGCGTTCGTGATCGGGCGCGAGGCGGCGAAGCGAATGATCAAGCGCAAGCACGGCAAGATCATCAATATCGGGTCGCTCGGCAGTGAATTGGCGCGGCCGACGATTGCGCCGTACACGGCCGCGAAGGGCGGCATCCGCAACCTGACGCGATCGATGGCGGTCGAATGGGCGCAGAGCGGCATTCAGGCCAACGCCATTGGGCCCGGTTATATGCTGACCGACATGAACGAGGCGCTGATGTCCAACCCCGAGTTCAACAACTGGCTGATGTCGCGCATCCCCTCGAAGCGCTGGGGCAAGCCGGACGAACTGGTCGGCGCCGCGATCTTCCTGGCCTCGGAGGCGTCCAATTACGTCAACGGGCAGATCATCTATGTCGACGGCGGCATGCTGGCGGCGATGTAGCTGCATCGATCCAATCGGCTACCAACAGAGAGAGTGAACCCATGCGCGCCGTCGTCATCCACGCTCCCCACGATTTGCGGGTCGACAGTTTCGAGGATCCGGCGCCGGCGCCGCACCAGGTGCGGGTCAAGATCGCGGCCGGCGGCATCTGCGGCTCGGATCTGCACTACTACCATGACGGCGGCTTCGGCACGGTGCGAATCCGAGAACCGATGGCGCTGGGCCATGAGATTTCCGGAACGATCGCCGAGATCGGCGCGGGTGTGTCCCATCTGCGCCCGGGGATGCGGGTGGCGGTCAATCCGAGCCTGCCCTGCGGGCAGTGTTCCTATTGCCGCGAGGGCATGCGCAACCAGTGCACCGACATGCGCTTCCTCGGCAGCGCGATGCGCTTTCCCCATGTGCAAGGCGGCTTTCGCGAATTCATGACGGTCGACGCATCGCAGGCGATCCCGATTGCCGATCGCCTGTCGTTCGCCGAGGCGGCAATGGCCGAGCCATTTGCGGTCTGCCTTCATGCCGGACACCAGGCCGGCAGCCTGCTTGGCAAGCGGGTGCTGGGCACGGGTTGCGGGCCGATCGGGGCGCTCATGGTGGTGGTTGCCCGCTATGGCGGCGCGGCCGAGATCGTCGCCACCGACATTGCCGACGCGCCGCTTTCGATCGCGCGCAAGCTCGGTGCGACGCACGCGATCAACAGCGCAACGGATGCCGCCGCGCTCGACCCCTACAAGGCCGGCAAGGGCCAGCTCGACGTGCTGTTCGAGGCTTCGGGCAATCAGGCCGCGCTGCGGCCGGCGCTCGATCTGCTGCGGCCCGGAGCCGTCATCGTGCAGGTCGGGCTCGGCGGCGACATGACGCTGCCGATCAACACCATCGTTGCCAAGGAGCTGCAGCTTCGTGGCACCTTCCGCTTCGATCCCGAGTTCGAGCTGGCGCTGCGGTTGATGGGCGAGGGGTTGGTCGACCTGAAGCCGCTGCTGTCGGCCTCGGTGCCGTTCGAATCCGCCGTTGAGGCTTTCGAACTCGCCAGCGACCGCTCGCGCTCGATGAAGGTGCAGTTGACGTTCTAAAGCGGGATGGGGTTAGGTTGATCGTCTCGCGGCGGCTTCGATCTACCTCTCCCCGTCGGGGAGAGGTCGGATTGCATCGCCAGATGCAATCCGGGTGAGGGCCCTTGCGCTCTCAATAGACCATAACCCCTCACCCGATTTGCTGCGCAAATCGACCTCTCCCAAGGGAGAGGTGACCTCCGCCGCTGTTTCGGATCAAGCTGATCTCATCATGCTCCAGTCCAGCGCGATTGGCTGGTTACGCCGTCTCGAAATCCAGATCGGCCCAGACCGGGACATGGTCGGACGGTTTCTCCCAGGCGCGGACATAGCTGTCGATGCCGACGTCGATCAGCCTGTCGCTCGCTTGCGGCGACATCAGCAGGTGATCGATCCGGAGACCCCAGTTCTTCTGCCAAGCCCCGGCCTGGTAATCCCAGAACGTGTATTGGCCCGGCTCGTCGTTGACCGCGCGCAGGGCGTCGGTCAGTCCGAGCCCGAGCAGCGACTGGAAGGCTTCGCGGGTCTGAGGGCGGAACAGGGCGTCATCGACCCAGGCAGCCGGATTGTAGACATCCCGCGTTGTCGGAATGACGTTGAAGTCGCCAGCCAGGATCAGCGGTTCCTCGGCCTTAAGGCGCTCCTTTGAATACTCAAGAAGCCGGGACATCCATTTGAGTTTGTATGGATATTTTTCGGTGTTCGGCGGGTTGCCGTTGGGCAGATAAAGGCAGGCGATCCGAACCACGCCCTGCTTCAAGGTGACCACCCCCTCGAGGAAGCGCGCATGGGCGTCCTCGTCGTCACCGGCCAGCCCCGACTTGGTCTCGTCGAACGGCAATTTCGACAGCAGCGCAACACCGTTGAAGGTCTTCTGGCCGTGAGTGACGACGTTGTAGCCGAGCGATTCGATTTCGAGCCGGGGAAAGGCGTCATCGACGCATTTGATCTCCTGCAGGCAGACGATGTCCGGAGAGCACTCCTTCAGCCAACTCATGAGAGGTTCGATCCGTTGCCGGATCGAATTGACGTTCCAGGTCGCTATGCGAACTGCCATCCGAAGCCCTTCGTTGTATGAGACATCCCGCGCTCGCGGTCAGCCTGTACTCTGAGCGATACCCCCAAAGTGGCGAGGTTCACAACACGTCATTGCGGGGTCGCGCGTTCATCGACAAGCAGCTCGCTTAGACCAAACATTTTCGCATCTCGATGTGCGGGATGCCGGCCTCCTCGAATTCCTCGCCGACCCGCGCGAATCCGACGCGGGCGTAGAACGGCTCCGCATGCGTCTGCGCGTTGAGGATCAGTTGGGGATAGCCGAGTTCGACCGCCTTGGCCATCAGCGCATCCAGCACGCGGGCGCCGACGCCCGCGCCGCGCGCCGCTTTCAGCACGGCCATGCGGCCGATATGGCCGTCCGGCAGCAGCCGCCCCGTCGCGACGGGCGCGCCGTCCTCGGCAAATGCCAGCGCGTGCCAGCTCGAAGCATCCATGTCATCCCATTCCAGCTCCACCGGCACGCTCTGCTCTTCGACAAAGACGTTGTAGCGGATGACGCGGGCGCGCTCGCGAGCTTCTTCCCAGGTGCAGACGAGGACGGAGGTGGACATGAGGCTGCAGGTTGAATGCTGATGAAGGGGAAAAATGATGCGCTCGAAGACCCGCCTTGCGGTGTGCCTTTCCCGAATGTCCGGCGGTGTGGATGCGAAGTCCCGGATCGAAACCCCAGTATTTCACTTAGGTGGCATACCATGTGCTCGCTGCCTGTGCTAACCCTTCAGAAACAAGGCGAAACAATTGCCGTCGGGGAGCTGCGAACCGTTCGGTTTTTTCGGGGACGGGGCGGGCGCGTGCAAGACGATGAAAAAACGTAATCTGCTTCTGATCGTTGCCGTTCTCGGCATTGCGGCCGGAACAGCCTATATCACCCGCTCTTCCTGGACGGGTGGCGCGTCGACGGCACAGGGCACTCAGCGTCCGCGCATCGTTTCCGTCGATCTTGCCAGTGCGGAACGTCGATCGGTTCCGGTCGATGTCGACGCAATCGGAACGGTTTCGCCGATCTCCAGTGTGGCGCTGAAGTCCCGGCTGGAGACCACCATCGTCTCGGTTCATTTCGAGGACGGCGCCAGGGTCAACGAGGGCGATCTCCTGTTCACCCTCGACGCGCGGCAGATTGACGCGCAGATCGAGCAGGCCGAGGGCGTTCTGGCCAGGGACCGGGCCCAGCTCGAGGGCGCGCAACGCGCCCTCCGCCGCTACACCGAACTCGTCGGCAAGGGCGCGACCACCCAGGTCAACCTCGACAATGCCAAGACCCAGTCCGACATCCTGATCGGCACCATCAAGGCAGATCAATCCGCCCTCGACAATCTCCGCGTCCAGACAAGCTATACGCTCATCCGTGCACCGTTCGCGGGCCGGATCAGCGCCGCCAACGTCAAGGTCGGTAACTTCGTCCGTCCGGCCGACACCCAACCGCTCGCCACTATCAACCAGATGGCGCCGGTCTATGTCACCTTTGCGGTGCCCCAGCGCGCCCTGGTCGACCTGCGCGACGCGATGGGGAAGGGCGATCCGAAAGTCGTTGCGACCATTCCGGGCCACCGGCGCTCGGAACAGGGCAAGGTCGCCATGGTCGAAAACGCTGTCGATGCAACCACGGGCATGGTCACCGTGCGCGGCATCATGGCCAACGAGAACGAGACGCTGTGGCCTGGCACCATCGTGCAGACCAAGCTGATCATCCGCAGCGAGGACGCGATCGTGGTGCCGACGGTCGCGGTCCAGCGCAGCCAGAACGGCAACTTCGTCTTCGTCGCCAAGGACGGCATCGCTCGTGTCCGGCCGGTCAAGGTCGACCGCACCTTCCAGGGCAGCTCGGTCATATCGGAGGGATTGTCGGGCGGCGAAAGCATCGTTGTCGATGGCCAGCTCCTGCTGTCGGACGGCTCGCGGGTCGAGCTGCGAGCGCGCAAGGCCGGGGCCTGACCGATGACGCTCTCCGAGCTCTGCATCCGCCGGCCGGTGATGACGACGCTGATCACCGCCTCGATCATCGCCTTCGGCGTGTTCGGCTTCCGCCTGCTGCCGGTGTCGGCGCTGCCCAAGGTGGATTTTCCGACCATCGCCGTGACAGCGACGCTGCCGGGCGCGAGCGCCGATACCATGGCCGCCTCGGTGGCCGGCATCATCGAGCGCCAGCTCTCGACCATCGCCGGCATCTCCTCGATGTCGTCGAGCTCGTCGCAGGGCACGAGCGTCATCACCATCCAGTTCGATCTCAACCGCAACATCGACGCCGCCGCGCTCGACGTGCAGACCGCGCTCACAATCGCCCAGCGCCGGCTGCCGATCGAAATGATCATTCCGCCGAGCTTCCGAAAGGTGAACCCGGCGGACTTCCCGGTGCTGTTCATCTCGCTGGGCTCGGCGACGCTGCCGCTGTCGGCCGTCAACGAATATGGCGACATCACCATCGGGCAGGCGCTGTCGCAGCTTCCGGGCGTGGCGCAGGTGTTGATCTATGGCGCACAGAAATTCGCGATCCGCGTTCAGGCCGATCCGGAGGCCGCCGCCGCCCGTGGCGTCTCGATGGAGGACATCCGCGCCGCGGTCTCGCGCGCCAATTCCTCGACCCCGGTCGGAACGCTGAACGGCCCCAAGCAGGACGTCGCCTTGCAGGCCTCCGGCCAGATGGACAAGGCCGCCGACTATCGCCAGATCTACGTGGCGTGGCGCAACGGCTCGCCAGTGCGGCTCGACGAAATCGCCAAGGTCTATGACAGCGTCGAGAACGACAAGATCGCGACCTGGCTGAACGACGAGCGGGCGATCGTGCTCGCCATCCAGAAGCAGCCGGATGCCAATACGGTTGCCGTGGTCGATGCCGTCCTCGCCAAGCTGCCGTCGCTGCGCGCCGCGATTCCGCCCTCGGTGACCATGCAGGTGATGATGGATCGGTCGGTCTCGATCCGACAGGCGGTCAACGATGTCGAAGAGACCCTGCTGATCGCGATCGCGCTGGTGATCCTGGTGATCTTCCTGTTCCTGCGCTCGGCGTCCGCGACCTTCATTCCGGCGCTTGCGGTGCCGATCTCGCTGTTCGGCACCTGCGCGGCAATGTATGCGCTGGATTATTCCATCAACAACATGACGCTGCTGGCGCTCACGCTCTCGGTCGGCTTCGTGGTCGACGACGCCATCGTCATGCTGGAGAACATCGTCCGCCATATCGAGCACGGCACGAAGCCGTTCGAGGCGGCGTTGAAGGGCGCGCGCGAGATCGGCTTCACGATCATCTCGATCACATTCTCGCTGATCGCCGTATTCATTCCGGTGCTGCTGATGGGCGGCATCGTCGGCCGCGTGTTCCGCGAATTCGCCGTCACAATCTCGGTTGCGATCATCGTCTCCGGCTTCGTATCGCTGACGCTGACGCCGATGCTGTGCGCCCGCGTGCTGCGCGCGCATGACTCAAGCAAGCGGCCGAACGTCGTACTGCGCGCCTTCGAGGCGATGTTCGAGGCCTGGCTGCGCGCCTATGAATGGGCGTTGGACTGGGTGCTGGCGAAGAAGGCGCTGATGCTGGCCGTGACGCTCGCCACGCTTGGCGGCACCATCTATCTCTACATTATCGTGCCGAAAGGCTTCTTCCCGCAGGAGGATACCGGCTTTCTGATCGGCGTGACGGAGGCCGCGACCGACACCTCGTTCGAGGCGATGAAGGTCCGCCAGCAGGCGCTGGTCGAGGTGCTGCGCACCGATCCGGCGGTCGACTACATCAACTCCACTGTCGGCTCCGGCGGTCCCAATCCGACCACCAACTACGGCCGGCTGTTCATCGCACTCAAGGACCAGAAGACGCGTGACAACGCCACCGTCGTGATCGGCCGCCTCAGGCAGAAGGCCCGCGAGATCCCGGGCATGCAGGCGTTCTTTCAGAGCGTGCAGAACCTCAATATCGGCGGCCGGGTCTCGAAGAGCCAATACCAATATGTGATGCAGAGCGGCGATACGGCCTCGCTGTACCGGCTGGCGCCCGAGATGCGCGACAAGGTCGAAAAGATTCCGGGCCTGCTCGACGTCACCACCGATCTCTATATCAAGAACCCGCAGATGACGGTCGATATCGACCGCGAGAAGGCTGCGGTTTACGGCGTCACTGTCGACCAGGTCCGCAACCAGCTTTACAATGCCTACGGCTCGCGGCAGATCGGCACCATCTACATGCCATCGAACGACTACCAGATCATCCTGGAAGCGCAGCCGCAATTCCGCGTCGATCCGTCCGACCTTTCAAAACTCTATATGAAGACCGCGAATGGCCAGACCATTCCGCTCGATGCCGTCGCCAGGCTCGTGCCGACGGTTGGACCGCTGCAGATCAACCACCAGGGCCAGCAGCCGGCGGTGACGATCTCCTTCAACCTCGCGCCGAGCTATTCGCTCGGCCACGCGGTCGACAAGATCACCGAGCTCGAGCGGAGCGCGAACCTGCCGCCGACGATCGCGACTGGCTTCTCCGGCACCGCGCAGGTGTTCCAGGATTCGCTGCGCGGGCAGGGGGTGCTCATCCTCGCCGCCGTGTTCGCGGCTTTCGTGATCCTCGGTATCCTCTACGAGAGCTTCATCCATCCGATCACCATCATCTCGGGCCTGCCGTCGGCCGGCATCGGCGCGATCCTGACACTGATGCTGTGCGGGATGGAGTTGTCGGTGATTGCGATGATCGGCATCGTGATGCTGGTCGGCATCGTCAAGAAGAACGCGATCATGATGGTCGACTTCGCGCTGGAGCGCCGCCGCGTCGGACTCAGCGCCGAGCACGCGATCCGCGAGGCGGCGCTGCTGCGCTTCCGTCCCATCATGATGACGACGTTCGCGGCGACCTTCGGCACGCTGCCGATCGCGCTTGGCGCGGGCGCCGGCGCCGAGCTGCGTCAGCCACTCGGCGTTGCCGTGGTCGGCGGTCTCTGCGTGTCGCAGCTACTGACGCTGTTCATTACGCCGGTGATCTACATCTATCTCGATCGCATCGATCGCAGGCTGCGCCGCAAGCTCGATCCGCAGCTCGATGCCGGCGGCGACGTCGAGCGACCGCAAGTGGTCGCGGCGGAGTAGACGCACGCGGCCGCATGCGGACCACCCGTCAGAGCAAAGCGATCAGATCGAGAAGCTGGTGCCGCAGCCGCAGGACGCGGTGGCATTCGGGTTGACGACGCGGAACGAGGCACCGATCAGGTCATCGACGAAGTCGACTTCCGAGCCCGCCAGGAACGGGACCGAGGCCGGATCGATTAGCACCACGGCACTGTCGCGCTCAATCACGAGGTCGTCATCGGCCTGGGTGCGCTCGACGTCGAATTTGTACTGGAAACCGGAGCAGCCGCCGCCCTCGACCGAAATGCGCAGCTTGGCGCCTTCGCCTTCCTTGCTGAGGATCTGCCCGATCCGGCGGGCGGCCCGTTCGCTGACGGTGATGGCAGCAGTCATTTGATCGGTCTCCGAAACCTAGTTGAGCATGATCTGATCGGAAGACCGGTCTCCGTCTTTCCGGATCGCGCTCGGCGTCATACCCAATTCACTTGGTATTACGCACCCTGCATAGTTAAGTGCGTCGTGACGTGGAATCAAATGGATAAGGACTAAAATACCGTGTCGGTCGGAATGGCTGCCCCCCGCGCGCCTTATGCCTGCGACCCCGATCGCAGCCGGGGCCGGCTGGTCACGGAGCCGCCGAGCCGGACCCGCAGCCCGTTCCGCCGCGATTGCGACCGGGTAATTCATTCCACCGCGTTCCGCCGCCTCAAGCACAAGACCCAGGTGTTCGTCTTCCACGAGGGCGATCATTACCGCACCCGGCTCACCCATTCGCTGGAGGTGGCGCAGATCGCCCGGGCGCTTGCCCGCCAGCTCGGGCTCGACGAGGATCTGACCGAGACGCTGGCGCTGGCGCACGACCTCGGCCACCCGCCGTTCGGCCATGCCGGCGAGCGGGCGCTTGACGAATGCCTGAAGGCCCATGGCGGCTTCGATCACAACGCACAGACGCTGCGGGTCGTGACCTCGCTGGAGCATCGCTATCCCGAGTTCGGCGGGTTGAACCTGACCTGGGAATCGCTGGAAGGCGTCGTGAAGCACAACGGTCCCTTGACCGAGCGCGGCGGCGCCCCGGTCGGGCGCTACCGCGACAGCGGCATTCCGGTTGGGATCGCCGACTACAACGCGACCTACGACCTGGAGCTGTGGAGCTATGCCTCGCTCGAGGCGCAGGTCGCGTCTTTCGCCGACGACATCGCCTATGATGCGCACGATATCGATGATGGGCTGCGGGCAGGACTGTTCGCCGTCGACGATCTCAAGGAGATGCCCTTGACCGCCGAGATCATCGGCGAGATCGACCGGCACTATCCCGATCTCGATGAGGTCCGGCGGGGCGCCGAACTGGTGCGCGAGCTGATCTCGCATTTCATCGGCGCTGTCGTTGCCGAGGCGAACAGGCGTCTGGCCGCCGCCAAGCCGCAATCCGCCCACGACGCGCGCCATCACCACGCGCCGCTGATCGCGTTCCCGCCTGACGTGGCCGAGGAGGAGGCAGCGATCAAGGCGTTCCTGTACCGGCGGATGTATCGCCATCCCCGGGTGATGCAGATCATGGGGGATGCGGAACAGGTGGTCCGGGACCTTTACGAGCGCTACCGGCGCTCGCCGGGCGATCTGCCGCCGGAATGGATCCAGGGCACAGAGCAGGAGACTGAGGGCGCGCGCAGCAGGCGGATCGGCAATTTCATCGCCGGGATGACCGACCGTGTCGCCCTGATCGAGCACCACAGGCTTTTTGACTTGACCCCGGATTTGCGTTAGGCGGCCTGCCATGGCCGACACCACCGCTTCCTCACACCTTTTTGCCGACGTGCTGGCGCGCGTGCACGCGATCTGTGGCGCTATTGCTGCCGAGGACAACTGGCCCGCCGGCGTCGATCTGGCCCGCGTCGTGGTCGAACCGCCGCGCGACGCCAGCCACGGCGACATGGCGACCAACGCCGCGATGGTGCTCGCCAAGGACGCCAAGGCCAAGCCGCGCGAGCTCGCCGACAAGATCGCCGAGCGGCTGCGTGCCGATGCGCTGGTGGCCTCGGTCGAGGTCGCCGGACCCGGCTTCATCAATCTGACGCTCAAGCCGCAGGTCTGGGCCGACGCGCTGCGCGCCGTGCACGCCGCCGGATCGACCTATGGGCGGAGCGACATCGGCGGGGACGAGAAGGTCAATGTCGAATACGTCTCGGCCAATCCGACCGGCCCGATGCATGTTGGCCATTGCCGCGGTGCCGTGTTCGGCGATGCGCTGTGCAGTCTGTTGCAATTCGCGGGCTTCGATGTCTGCCGCGAATATTACATCAACGACGCCGGCGCCCAGGTCGACGTGCTCGCGCGCTCGGCCTTCCTGCGCTATCGCGAGGCGCTCGGCGAAGACATCGGCGCGATCCCTGAAGGGCTCTATCCGGGCGACTATCTGAAGCCGGTCGGCGAGGCGCTGGCCAAGGAGCATGGCGATAAGCTGCTGCGCATGAGCGAGGCCGAGTGGCTGCCGATCGTGCGCGACAAGGCGATCGCGATGATGATGGAGATGATCAAGGGCGATCTCGCCGCCCTGAACATCCATCACGACGTGTTCTTCTCCGAGCGGTCGCTGATCGCGAACGGCAACAACAAGGTCGCCGAGACCATCGACTTCCTGCGCGCCAAGGGCGACATCTATGAAGGGCGCCTGCCGCCGCCGAAGGGCAAGCCGGTCGAGGACTATGAGGACCGCGAACAGTCGCTGTTCCGCGCCACGGCTTACGGCGATGACGTCGATCGTCCGCTGATCAAGTCGGACGGGTCCTACACCTACTTCGCTTCCGACATCGCCAACCACAAAAGCAAGTTCGATCGCGGCTTCGCCAATCTGATCGACGTGTTCGGCGCCGATCATGGCGGCTACATTAAGCGCATGCAGGCCGCGGTGAAGGCGGTGACTGCGGGCAAGGCGACGCTCGATGTCAAGATCGTGCAGCTCGTGAAGCTGTTGCGTGACGGCGAGCCGGTGAAGATGTCGAAACGCTCCGGCGAG
>Ga0099824_1010245_pt1 | contig 11163 bp, 3 predicted proteins | sample SiratrowhiteBW_FD_76837 | JGI IMG/M metagenome (GOLD analysis project Ga0099824, IMG submission 76837) | Root nodule microbial communities of legume samples collected from California, USA - Siratro white BW | ecosystem: Host-associated > Plants > Roots > Nodule | place: USA: California... | reverse complement strand
TTATAAAAAAAAAAAAAAAAAAATAAATAATATATATATTATATAAAAAAAATATATATATATATATATATATATATATATATATATATATATATATAAAGTTAATATGGTATTGTTGGAGTAAAATTGAGAATAAAGTTTCAGAATAAAATTTCAAATTCAAGTCTATTAAAAACAAAAGAATGATTAAAAACAATTATTAGACTTCAGAAGATTCTAAAAGTGACTGACAATAATTAAAAAGAAATACTATTAAACTTTATGCATGATTTAAAAAACACTATATATTTTTCTTAGGATTTTGTAATTTTGTTATTATTTATAATAATTATAACATGTTTATGTTTTACTTATTACATTACTAATGGTCTTGTTAACAGTAAAAGTCAGGATGAGTGTTATAATATAATTTATTTTTTGACATGTATAAATATAAGAATCTGGAATAAGTTTGTATTCATAGACAAAATATTTCATTTACGAAAAATTAACGCCAGTGCATGAATGATTTATTTGATCATAAAACAATAAAACAACAAAAAAAAAATTACAATAAATTATCATATCAATAATAATTTTAAATTCAATGGATATTTAAATTTCATAGCAAAAATGTTAGAAAACAAATGTCACAAATATCTATTTACATTTTTTTAATGGAGTTTAATTCATTATTAAAAATTACATTACATCAAGCTAGTAACAATATACCGTTTATATACTTGGTATATCATATTTTTTGCCAAATTTATTAATTAATATTTACATTAAAATCTCATTATACATTAATACTAACTCGTATCTTATTTACACTATATTTATTCATTACTATACAAATAAAATGTATTCACAATACTCTATAGACTTATTTGGCCATTATAAATAAGTTGAATAATTTAATTATTTCTTATACATAATATGTACTTTCTTATATCTTTATACGGAACAGAAACACGTGTAATATAAATAATAAAATTTTATCTTCTAAATATATGATTAATTATTTGTTTTTAATTTATTTTACTACATATATAAAAGGTTTACGTGTAAAAAATTACTATGAAGTCCACTATTTATCAACCAATTTCTTTATTATAAAATATATAAATATAGATATATAGATAACAATACTGTTAGGTGAAGTATGATGCATGCAAAGAAAGAAAATACAAACATGTAGTAGGGGCAATATAGACATATCAATAACAAAAACTTTGTTCATTGTACAGAGGAATTTTAAGGATTGTCCTATTCCAATCCTTGCAGATTTAGGCAAGTAGGCACCAGAAAACTCTTAATTTTTTCGTTTTCGTTAATAATAACAGCAACAATGAACCTAGGTTCACGCGCCGCACCAGCATGCAAACTCCACGGTAAAGACATCTCAAGCAATGGGACCCACCTTGTTCAGAGAGAGTGCATATCACGCATCATAAAAGCACTCTTTCACATATATTAAATTATATATTTATTTAATTTAATTCGTTCAGAAAATAGAATAAATAAAAAGATTAAAAAATAGTGAGAACAGCAGAGTGTTTGTTTCTCCTTGGTGTGTGTGCTGTGGTGATAATATATAAGGTGAGAGAGAAAGAGAAAAAAAAGGGAAAATAGAAAGTGTAGAACAGTGACTCTTCTTGTTCTGCAAGTTTAATGGCGTGTGAGTGAGAGAGTGAGACCCTCAGTAACCGAATGAGAATGTTGAATCTTTGCATGCTTCACCAACTCCTCACAGATTAAACCCAATAACCCAGATGTGATTTTTTTTTTTTTTTCTTTCTTTTCTTTTCAAATGCAAATGCGATTGTGAGTCCCATCATATACACGCCACCACCTTCGATTCTTCTACCCTACCCTACCCAAACGCCGTCGTCTTAATGCCGTCCTTTTCTTCTTCGCTTCTACCGATCCTCTGAGTGAGTCACTTTTTTGTTTTTTTGTTCTTGTTTTTGGTAGAGATGGCGAGAGAGACGATAGAGAGAGTGAGAGGCGATGGGGAACTGGAGGAGGAGTTGGAAATGCTGCTGGATGAGATCCCTCACGCCATGTCGCATAATCTCCATCATCATCATCATCATCGGCATAGAATGGGTGTTGGTGACGATGAGCGCGATTGCGTTTTCTTTACGAAACAGACACACTATGGGAATGGTAATGGGAATGGTAACGGTCATGATTATGGTAATGGTGTGTGTTATGATGATGGCTTCAAATCCCCTATGAGTGGGTTCTCTCTGCAATCTGAGGATTCTTCGTCCAGTTTGTTTTCAATGTCTCCTCCTTTCGAGGACCTCAAATCCAGCGTGGCTTCTAGAAGCTCCTATTACCCCAACAACCACCACCACCACCACAACAACCGCTACTTCAATTCTATGATCCCTGATTCCACTGTGAAGTTCAATGAGACTGAGAGGTTGGTTCATGAACTAGGCCTCTGCTCTAATTTCAGTAAAATGTGCATTGCTGATAATCCACACCAGAATGCTAATTTTCGTCCGTTTCGCGATTCTGTAAATTATATTCCTGGTGGTGGTGGTGGTGGTGGGGACTGTGACAATTTTGGAAGAAGGTTTAGTGATTCTGCGGGGTTTCAGTCCCCTGTAACCAGGACAAGGAGTTCTGTCCCTCGTGCTGCTGAAATTAATTCAGCATTGTCGGGGTTGACTCAGGATGATAAAATGGCTTATTTATTTGGATCATTGCAGTCTTCTCCTAGGTTGCATGAGCGCGATATGCTCGCTCAGTTAAATGGATTCAGTGCTGGTTCGATGGATTCTCCGGGGGGTGGTAGGCAGCTGATGAGTAACTACTTCGGAAGTGAAAGTGTGGTGCCGAAGATTGCTGGTTCATTGGGCCAAAATCCAACTGTTGATGCTGCTTCACATTATGTTCAGAAACATGGAATTAACTTGTTGGAAGAAAGGGGGGTGTCAAGACTTCCTAACAATTCATTTTGTCCTAACTTTAAGCCTTGTATGAGTGTTCATGAGTTGCTACAGTATGGCCTTTCTCAGCCTAATGCAAGAGTTGTGCCACTTTTGAATTCTGGAATTCCCCGAGGAAATCTTGATGCTATTACTAGTGAGGGGAGTTTCATTATACAGGGGGAAAGTTTAAATTATGTTGTTAGCAGGGATTCGGATCGTTCAAGGTGTCAGCGTGCTGTGCGTGAAAGTGGCTTTGCTAAGCAGCTACAGCCGTCAGAGGTGGACATCCGACACCAGATTGTAGGATATGAAAATCCTAGGAGTCCCGGGAAAGGGTGCACATTCCCTATGCTACCTAAGTATAATTCCCTTGCAGAAGCTCGAGGGTCGTTATATTTAATGGCCAAAGATCAACATGGCTGTAGATTCCTGCAAAGAATGTTTGATGAGGGTACGCCGGAAGATGTTCAAGTGATATTTAGTGAGATAATTGAACATGTAGTGGAACTTATGATGAATCCCTTTGGAAATTACCTTATGCAAAAGTTGTTGGATGTATGTGATGAAGAACAGAGGATGCAGATCATACTTGTGGTTACACAGGAGAAAGGGCAGCTTGTCAGAATCTCCTTAAACACACACGGGTACTTATGCAGCTTATGATAGCATTGAAATGATATATTGACTGTCTGATGCTGAATTTGACTTTACCTTTAATCTTTTCCCAGCACTCGTGTCGTACAGAAGCTGATTGAGACTCTCAAAACTAGGCAGCAAATTTCATTAGTTGTATCGGCTTTGCAACCAGGATTCTTGGCCCTCATCAAGGATCTTAATGGAAATCATGTGGTTCAACATTGTTTACAATGCCTTAGCAATGAAGATAACAAAGTATGACTTTTACAGTTTTCTTTAAATGTTTATTGATTTGGATAAATCCTATACATGGTAGTTATGGGTGAACAGAAATTGATCTGCTTAAATCACTTGTTACTATATTTTCTTTGAGCTTTTGGATGAATCCATGATAACTGAACATCTTGTGTAAAAAAGCACTTTGGTTTTCTGCCAGTTTCATTTCGTTCTCAAAAGTTTATATTGCTTATTCCCGGACTTGCAGTATTGTGTAATGATGTTATATTAATTAAATTTTCAAATTTATTGCATCTTTATGCTTAAATTTGTATGCGTTATGAATAAATTTTGAGAAGTCCTTTTTTGTTATATTCGTGAACTTCTCAGTCCTTTATGAAAGGAGAGAGATCACAGGAAGCATTATGGTTACGTGCTGTTCTGCATGATAGATAAATGGAACAACATGGATAAATTGTTCAAACTTTCTTGTGTTAACCCGATCAGGAACTTGTTTTTATTGTTCCTACGTATATAATTATTCGATGAAAAATTGTGTACTCATCTTTCTGTTATGGTCCTCTATGTAGAATTACTATGCTTTTAACAGGATTATTTTTGACAGGCGAATAGTAATACCAAGTTCATTGTCTCAGATGGCTATTTTTGATACTTGATATTAAGAATATACATCATGGTATCAAAGCATTTGAAATTATATTTTATGATCAGTGTAGTTTACACTCTCCTCCTAGACACAGAAGAGACTAAGACAATATTAAATAATTCATTGTACATTACCATGTCTATTTGTATTTTATTCTTTCATGGAATACAAATGCAGTGATGTAATTGCTTTTTCCGTGTTTTTGCTCTTATTGTTCTTTAACATACTGTTCTATTTTTTGAGATAGAAATTTTAATCTCTCTTACATCTGGAAATTCAATGTAGCAGTAGGTTATATAATCTTGTTAGAATTTAGGTTTATATTTACACACCAGAGACTATCAAGAGCTTATTTAAAATAATGGTTGCATGGAAATGCTCATAAATACTAATGGTTTACCATCTGAAACGTAGTTTGTTATGGGTTAAAGTTCAAGACTTACAAATGCACTTGTCTATTGCCTTGTTTAAACTTGATCAACACTTCTAGAGCGGAGGGAGAGTATTGAGATCAAGAAACCAATGACAAATTAGTTTGTTTTGGTCTATGTAGGGGAAAAGGGCTTATGAACTGTGGTTGATGTTTTGAGTATGCTCTGGTGCATATTGTTAGTTTAAGGCTAGTTATATTTTGTGCAATGAAGATGTTGCATAAAATAAATGACAAATATCTGCTAATTGATTCAGGCAGATCACACTGTCACAGATGTAGTTTCTTCAACAATAAAAATCATTGTTTGATGAAATTGCATAAAATGTGTGCAAATATAAATATTTTGTTGCGGAAGAGTTACATTTCCCATTCTTTGCATTGGTCAGTTCATATTTGTTGCTGCTGCCAAGTACTGTGTTGACATTGCAACTCATCAACACGGGTGTTGTGTTCTACAAAGATGCATTGGTCATTCAAATGGCGAGCTTAGAGAAAATCTGGTTGCAGAGATATCTACTAATGCACTTCGCCTGGCTCAAGATCAATATGGGTAATTATTTGAAGCATATTAATTAAACCTTGCATTGCATGGATATTTTTTTGCATTAAGCCTGTCTACATTGTTGCCTATAGACATTTTTTTTTTCCTGGGACCAATAATCTTAGCTGTAGCAAATTGTCTCTAGTGATTGCTAAAGAATTCTTAGCTCATACCACTGGACAGACTTTTGGGAATTTATAGGTGGGTAGTCATGGAACATTATTTGTTTACACCTTTTGCACATGACCATTCCACGTCTAGTTTGGAGATGGTGCAATTATGGTTATCAAAAAAATTGATTAATGGGGTAATTTATTTTAACAAATATTATATCTAATTTCGAGACAGAAATCCATCTATAATCATCACCTTTTTTAATTAATCATTTGTGAGACTCCTTAAACCAGATGATGCACTGCAATCCACTTGAAATGAGTGTTTTTCTCTGTTTGTTACTGTACTATTTTCCTGGTACTTCGAAACTGAGATAAAGTTTTGTTTCCCTCATGATTTTCCACTTTATGATCTATTCATTCTTTTTGTCTTCCACAGAAATTATGTTGTTCAATTTATCTTGGACTTGAGGATTCCTTCAGCGACTGCAACTTTAAGTTCGCTATTTGAAGGTAAATATGTGCACCTGTCAATGCAGAAGTTCAGCAGCCATGTCGTTGAAAAATGTCTTGCTGTATTCAATGATGAGAACCGATCAAGAGTAATTCATGAACTAATCTGTGCTCCTCACTTCGAACAATTGCTTCAAGATCCACATGCAAATTATGTTGTTCAATCAGCTCTTCGACATTCTGAGGTTTGTAACATGAGTGTTTATATTCCTATTGCTGCTTCCGGTATCCTTAAGTGCATGAAATTTCCACAGTCGTGTCTAAGCTTTTTTGGGGCTTTGTCAATGAACATTTTGATTCCTCTGATATATTTGCTTAGTATATCTTTTCTCACATTTGCTCTTTACTTCTAAACTAGGGCCATGTGCGTAATTCACTAGTTGAAGCAATTGAGTTTCACAAAGCAATTTCAAGGAATAGCCCATATTCCAAGAAGATTTTCTCGCAGAAGCTTTTGAAGAAATGATACATATTCTCTCCCCTTAGCAAGTACTGTTGTTGTTCTACAATAAAAATTATTTTGGAGTTTGCCACTGAACAAAATGCATTTCATGGTTATTTAACTGTAAGTTGGGATACTAATAACCATACAAAGGAGTCAGTCTGTTTAGAAAAACTTATCCTTCTGCTCAGATAATATATGAAAGAATGGAGAAAAAGAAAGAACAGGCAATTTTGCTCCCGTTTAAATTTTAGACTTTTGAATGTACAATGCCGTCTTGTATCTCTACTTGGATATTATTATCATCTTGTTAATTATGTTATTCTCACTGGCTGATATTGTACAGTGTATAGTATTAGGATGTTCGGTGTTTCTGTAAAATACTATGAAGAATCTCTTAGAATAACATCCCTTGTCTTGTGTGCAAGGGAATGAATTATGACGCCGGCTGTCTAATTGTATTTACAATTATTATATTATAAATTCCCTGTTGATTTTAGAATCTCATTTCCTGTTATTCTTCCTCCAGTACGTAGGTGTTGATTCTATAACTTTCTTAGCTACTGGATAGGTTGGTTTTTCCTATGTGAATATCCTAGGAACCTTTTTTTAATCAGAAGAAAGCAAACTGGTCCAAAGAAGAGTCATAAGTGATCCCAAGGATGACAACCCGTGCACACTACGCAAGGATAGCATGTAAAGACATCATTAAATAAAAAAGAGTATTATCAAAAAGCAAGAACAAATTATTTGAACCTATAATTTATTTCTATTGAAGTGAGTAACTATGAATTGTGGGAGAAAATTGTACCAGCAAAGTCCATTTAAGGAGTCAGCTTTATTGGCTTGGATGATTATACAAGTATTTTCATCCCTGTAAATGTGACATATAATGTTCTAATTAGTCCAGCCATGCGAAGGTGGATTCCAATAAGGTAGAAAAATACGATGAGCCTTCTTAGGGATATCTCAACTTTTTAAGTTGCTTCATAATATTAAAATTTATCAATAGAAGAATCCATGGAGTAACTGATGACATTTCCAGTGATAAAGGAGTTATCATTTTGTATTGAGAGGGGTGAGTTTATGAAATGTGTCCTCCTCACAATGTCAAATTGCCAAAAGAATAAAGGTAATAGTGGTCAACATAAGAACATAATAAATAATTTCTTTAACGAAATTCATATTGGTATTTTTATTTTTATTAAAAAGGTCTTGAATCCAATTCCAACTGCGTTTAGAGAAAGGATGATGAAGGAAAAGATTATCGATAGTTTTCCGATAATCTTGATAGGTATTTGCTTATTTGTTTGTTTATAGTATTAACAAAATATGATACTTATTACTTGTTTAAAAAGTTATAGATTTTTGGTTGTATGAAGGAAAAATTGAGGGGCTAAAAGTTCCTCTCTTCTTTTATAATTATTCTTTTTTTCAAACTCGCTTAGTTTATTCTTTAAAGTTGAATTAAAAAGAGTCCCTTAAAATATAAGACGGTGTAATCACCTTAAAACATTTTGGAATTAGTCGAGGATATATGATTTATTTACTTATTTGAAGATAAATTCATTTTAAATATAAAATTTATGTTCTTATAATACTCCATTTGTTCTATACTTACAGTAATTTTAGTTATTTAACTAATTTTTCAAATCGAACAATGTGATCACATTTTAATGAAGTTGCTTATTTTTATCATAATAATACATTTATCGGACGAAGGTAAAGATGTAATGTTTAAAGAATAAAAAAAAGTTACCAATATAAATTTATCAATAGAGTATTTATAAAACAAATTGCTTGATTATAAATACAAAAAAATGTTTGGATATAAAATAATTAAAGCAACAATATCCGAACAGGAAGACAACATGACACAAGGTGCTCCCATTGAACGATAATATGAAGAGAAAGAACTGAAAATGTAGAAAAACTTATAGCGACCTAATAAAATATTAATAAGTCAACTAAAACACAAATAAATAATTCGATTTAAAGAAGAGTACTCTTAACCTAAATAATCAATAAAATTGTCAAATATTTATATATAAAGTCAAATAATAAATAATGGAAATTTTGGAGTAAGAAATAACCTACTTTAAATAAAATTCTAATAAGTTGAAAATAAATTATTATTAATTAACTTTTAATTAGTGAAAACTATATGAAAAAAAGTTAGGAAAATAGAGATATTTATGAAAAATCAAAAAGAAAAATAGGACAATAATAAGGTAGTCTAGGAAGCTTAAAACTATTGAAGGTAAAGTGTACTAATTGAATTTAAATATTATAAAATTGAATTAAACTTTGAAAATGGTTTGAAAAAACTAAATTAAATTGTGTACTAATTCGAAATTGAACTGATTTTTCTTATTTTGTCTTTTATATTATTCTTGTACTCTAACTAAACAAATGCACATCCTTCATTTGGCATCTTTTTCACTCTTTTGGAAGATTATTTGCTAAAATCTAAAAAATTTATAGGTGGAATATCTGTCCATATGCAAAAATTTAAAGAGGAAATAATTGCTTTTGTTTCTAATAGAAAAAACATTCTATTTATTATAAATTATTGTATTTTTTATTTGTTTGGCTTTTTAGAATACAACTATAAAAATATAAATTGAAAATTTGGAAACAGACGTGCTGAATATTATTTCATATTCATTTGTATACTTATCCATATTTGCTAGAAATAACTTAATCATTATCATAGTTCTTCTTAATAAAAGAAAAAAATTGCGTGATTCCAATACCAGGACATTTGCTAAGTTTTAGTGAATTAAACGAAAAATATTTTGAAAAATTATATTTACTTTTATGTAAATGTTCTGGACAACGAAAATATAAAGAAAAAGATTGAAAGAGAAAGGAATACGGATAAAATAATTATGTGAAAAAAATAATATTGCAGTGAATGTTGTAAGAAGTTTAACATATAATATAAATCAAATAGTTTTTATCTAATAGACCTTTATTGCTTTAGACACACAAGTTGGTATTTTTTTATATATTTTACTTAGGAAATTAGACTCTTTAGTAAATAAAAAATTTATTTATTCAGTAAAATAAATAATTAAATGATTTATCTTTTCTTTGAAATAATTAAATAGTTTCTATTTTAAAAAATAATTATTATAGAAGTTTTCAACACTATATATATATTAAATTATATTATTTTAATATTTTTTAAATATAATTTTTTAAAACTGCATGATATTAATTTAATAAAACTAAAAATACAGATGTACTGTGAATGGGTATTGACTAGTGTTTATAAATAACAATTGTAACAAATTGTAACAACCTTTATGAGAAGAAGAATATTCTTACAAATTGTAACGAAAAGAGCACCAGAAAAAAGCTGAGAGTTTATTTTATTTATTCAAAATAACAACTAAAGTTAACTAACAAGAGAAATTGCAAAATAGTCTTCAAGGACCAGATATAAAACAAAAATAATTTTTGATGAAAATATCGTGGTCTGGAATACAAATTATAAATATCTTAATTTTTGGTCTTAAATATAATTTTCAACAAAGAGAATAAAGCGAAAAAGAGATGAATTGAAGTTTGTTATATATTTATTAATTTGAGCTTTGATCCCTCTAAATATAGATATTTACATAGGGAGGAGGTTTCAAAGTGGTAAAACAAAGACAAGTGGCTCTGATGGTTGGGTTGGAGCATGGGCACGTGCCTAGGCACTGGGAGGGGGAACCCGACACGTGCATGGTAGCGGAAGCGAAACTAATCGTGGACCAATAGAAACGCAGTAACTGATCGGATCTTAAGCACCCACCTCCCATCCACGAACCTTATTTCATATCAATCTCAATGCCACGTGTCGGTTTTTGCGTGATACCTTTTGGCCACATTAATTAATTCAAAATAATATTATATTATTTTTAGAGAGGAAAATTGTGGGCAAGTTCAAGTTGGATAGTAAAGAAGGGTCTGGAAAGGAATCCCCCACTCGTGAGGTGAACAGAGCACAACGTTTTCCACTCCAATCTCTCGCTGTTTTCGTTTTCTTCGTTCTCTCAAATTCTGCGATTTCAAACCAATATTCATCTTCAGGTAAGTTTCTTGGTTCCTTTCGTTACGCTGATTTTTTGTTTTGCTAAATTTTTCCCCCTTTCTTCTTTCGTCTTTGCATGCTGTAGTGTTTTCTCTCATCAATACCAAAACTAACCCTCAAAAGGAAATAACTCCTCAACAGAACTTCTTCTTCACGCTTCTTTTCTCCTTCGAAAAGGTTTATTTTGTAGTCATAGGATGTCAATTACATGAAAGTCGTTTTAAATCAACTCTATTTGTCCTGATTTATAATTTCGCATTGATATTATAGTTATTGTTATTTTTCAGCACCTGCGCATGCATGCCTTATAGTTTTTGTGATTTTTATCTTTAATTTTAATTTTGGTAGTTTGACGTTTGTTAATTTTAGGCTAACTTTGTTATTTTTAGTATAGCTTTGCAATTCCGTGGAGGCAATGTTTGTCAATTAAGGAAACAGTGAAAATGATATTTCAATTTTTTGGATCTTCAAAAAATTTGGGGTCTCACTCGCTAGTTTTTTTTTTTTTTTTTTTTTTTTTTTTTTTTTTTTTTTTTTTTTTTTTTTTTTTTTTTTTTTTTTTTTTTTTTTTTTTTTTTTTTTTTTTTTTTTTTT
>Ga0099824_1010238_pt1 | contig 11169 bp, 7 predicted proteins | sample SiratrowhiteBW_FD_76837 | JGI IMG/M metagenome (GOLD analysis project Ga0099824, IMG submission 76837) | Root nodule microbial communities of legume samples collected from California, USA - Siratro white BW | ecosystem: Host-associated > Plants > Roots > Nodule | place: USA: California... | reverse complement strand
TATATATATATATATATATATATATATATTAGAACAAAAATTGAATGAAATGTTGTTTCTTATATAATATAGAAATATCTAAAAATAAATAAAAGATCTCAAAAAGTACAATTGAATAATGTATTTATTAACATAGTTTTAAGATGAAACATTAAGGCATCAACTGATAAAACATTGTAGGGTTAGTTCTTAACGTTTCAAGTTTTATTTGAAATAAAGTGAGTTTCGTGAATTGCAAATATTATTTAGTTATATCCAGTGTTTCTTTAAAAGCGGGTCTTATTATTTTATGTGTGTGTTTTACATTTACCTAGCTATAGTTTTCCTGAAGAGGATATTCATGCATAAAAAATTCATCAGGATATATGCTTAGTAAAATAATATATGCATGAACAATAGATGTTTTTCTATTACATGGTTGGAAACAATTTAGTAAACACATTAAAAGCTTAATACATTTATTATGTATATCAGTATAAGATTTTTAAAAATTATATACACATTTAACTTTTCAAATAACTACATTTAGACTTCCAAATAATTTGATATTCTCTTGACGCGGTTTAACTTTTTTGTAAATTAAAAATTTTACGGTCAACACGATAACTTTAAGATAATAATTATTAAAATGTTACAGAAAAAATTACTCTAGGATAGTATAACAATAGAAACAATGTTATGATTAAATTACAGTATAACATGTTTGTATATACTTTTTTTCGAATTATTAACTCATAAAAATATATAAACAAATATTATTCTTCCTTTGATTCATATGTATTTTAGTCTTTAAAATATACCTTTCTAACATATAAGTATAGATATATAAACCTGAAAAAAAATGTTAAAGGAGTGTAGTATAATTATTTAAGAAAACTGTGAATTATTACAAATTTTCTGACATGAGTTGAATTTTTAATTATTAAAAGAAAAAACTCCTAAAGAAAACACATGGCTGAAAAGGACTGAATGTGAATAAATTTAATTTGTTATGGACAAAGTTTGAACTTTGCAAAAATGTCCAAAAAAGTGATAGTTTAATTTGTAAGAATATAAAAGATATTCAACTTCACGTGAACCACGCCCTACAATAACCCTACCTAATTTTCTAGGGTTCTAAAATCACAATATATTTTCAGCCCCCACACTGTTTCATTAGGGTTTCAACACGTATACTTGCAATTTCCCTACATTTATTATATTCATTTTATATTTCTGGATTTCTTTTTCACTTTGTTTTCTTGCATGATCCTTAGGGATATTAAATCAGATCAATAATTAAATTTATACCGGTAAATGTTAACCTCATGATAAGGGACTTTATTGGGTTAGATAAGTCTAATTTGATTTAAATATATTTTGTTGAGTTCATGATTAGGTCAAATATACTATAATATCGAGTGACTCAATTTTTACAGGTTGAATAACAGGTTGTGAAATTGAACTCAAGATTCAACTTGATCAAAAATAAGTTCTTAATTTTTTTAATTTTCATATTTGATTTATAGTTATATGTGTATTTTTTAAATATTATTCTAAAGAGTCTAAAAAAACATGTTTCATTCAATACAATCTAATATCAGTAAAGATGAGTAATATTGGATTAGATTTAAAAAAGTATAAAAACTTAATTCAATCTAACTTAGAACTTTTTTTTTATACTAAAGGATCAAACACATGAGTTCAAATAATAAATAAACAAAAGTCCAACAATACAGGAGTAATGGCTATAATAAAAGTTGTGTTTGATTTTCATTGTTTGTAAAACATTATTAAACCAAAAATAATTATCTATAATATGAGATTCTCCATCTCTCTCTACATATATTATATTATATTATATTTTATCTTTAATTATGCTTTAGAATTATAACAAATAATGAATATAAACTAATTATACTTAAACTAACTCCACATGTAACTACTTTCTTATTATTTTTATTTTCTTAAAATTATATAGGCGCCCACTTATAATTTTATAAGATTAATTTCTAATGCAATAGATCAAGGACAACTTGTAGTAGTAGAAGACAGAAAAACTCTATACCTCGTTCTTTAGTCTCCTCTATATTTTTCTTTGTCGTGTTGCAGGGTAAGAATACATAGAATTACCTGACCATGATAATGTTAAGAATACAATGATGAACTTTGACTTTATTTTATGAATATGGACACTAATATTATTTTGTCAAGAAATTAATCTTATCATAATTGGTCTTTCAATTTTTTTCATTTCTCTTAACATTGGTGATTTAATCTGGTGGTCAACTTTTTAAGTTGAAAAGACAGTACCAAGGGTTAAGATCTTGGATTCAAAAGAGGAAAATTCTTCACACACATCTTGGTGTGTGTATACATATATATATATATTAAAAATAAATCTTTTAAATTATCTTTTTCAGCTAATCTATTTTCTTTTAGGTTGTTTGTTTCAAGAAGGAAATTTGATAGAATGAAAAAAAGAATAAAAATAAGAAAATGAAGTTGTTTGGTTAAGGAAAAATGAATAGATTTAAATGGAAAGATAGGAAATGATTTAATTCATATAGTATAATAATTTTTCTTACATTAATATATTTAAAAAATAATATGTAAAATAAAATTTTAAAAATAATTTTATTTACTTAATGTATTATTTTAATATTTTTCACTTTAATTTACTTATTTCATTATAAAAAATATACATATTAAAATGATAATCGATCATATAAAATATATAATCAATCATCTCTTCAAGTCTACAGTATTTCTTTGTAAATTGTTTCACATATCGTTTTTCCTATTTTTTTAGTTTTTAAATTCTCCAGATCCACATTTTCTTTGTCTTTGTATCCTTTCCAACTTTCAACAGCTGGAAACAAACATGCTGTTAATTCTTAAGTATATGTGGATTCCTAAACCAATCTTAAGACAATAAGATTTCTTCATTAAACTTGTTCTTATAAGATCATTTATGGGAGAAACAGTTCACCCACTTTACAATTTCTAATTTTCACAATAAATTCTTCACATAATCATCCATATAAAAAGCCATGATGATAAGTAACAAAGAAAAACAGTTTTTGTGCATATTTTAGTAATGTTAACAGTTGCATATCTGAAAAGACTTGGAATAATGTTTGAGTGGTAGTGCGAGGTTGACATCTAGAAATGAACAAATTTCACAACTGGAAATATTACTTTAGGTTATCTATTCTAATAAGATTTAAACAATAATAAATGGAGTCACTTTCACATGATTATATAGGTAGAGATTATGCATTTATTTAAACCTAAATGCTAGTCATTAGCTCACATGCTTCTATCTAGTGACTTCCAATGCTTGGATACCACAGATTTTCATTAATTTAAATAAATAATTAAAGTTAAGATGTTTCTCGATAAGCTAAATTGATTCCACTTTTAAAGTTCAATTTAACTTTTGTAACAGGAAAGAATAGATGCCTCCAATTTACCATGAGTTTTCCTGGTAAAAAAAAGATCGGAAAAATATAGAAAACATTTTTTCAATTTCTAAAAAGTTTTACATTATCACTGGAATATTGTTTAGACAATTGTTGCCATAAATACTTGTGAGAACCAAAAAACAGAAAAAAATAGACTTCCATAACATTAAAACTATTTTATGTTTGTAATTATGCTATAAATGTTTATAAAACAAATGAAATGGACCTTAAGTAAGATGTTAAGAAGGATATAAAGGGCCGGCTCACGGCCCACACGCGAAGCCCAAAAAATAACAAAAATTGAATGAAAAATTACACGAAACTAAAGTTATTAGTGGTTATTTATTGTCGTTCTATAATGTTAAATTGAGTAGAAGAACTACGTAGAAATTATAAGAGTGTGAAATAACTCTCTTTGCTTGAAAGTAAAGATCACACAAGAAAAAAAAAGATAAATATAGAAAGTGTAAGTTTTGCTTTTTAAGATAAATAAGTTAAATTTAATTAGAAATACCCTTTTCTAATTTAATTTACTCTGTCATTTTAAAATGGAAAACTTACATTTGGAGCATGGACATTTAGGTTCTTCTTTAGATATTTCTGGATAATTTTTCCTGGAGCTCCATGCTTTCTTCCTACACCTTTAGTTGAAGTAAAAATACCATTTCACTTTAATAATCTTCCTTGTATTTTCAGCTGTACCTCCTTTTCATTTTTTTCATATTCTAAATTATATAATTTAGAATACAATATTTTTTAGATTGTTTTTGTTTTGTATTGTGGATTTTATAATTTAAAATATAAAAAATTAATTTCAAGATTGCAAAATACAGGACATATTTTTATATTTCAAATTATACAATTTAAAACGTAAAAAATATAAAAAAAATCGTATTCTAATATAAAAATGTTGTATTTTAAATTGAACATTCAAAATACTATTTTTTTATTGCAAGATCCCATATATATTTTTTTATATTTTAAAAAAAATTTACTGTGAAATTCATTTTTAACATGAGCTACAACATATATGGTATTACATTTAGAATCAACATTTACACCTTCTGCATAACTAAACTAACTGCAAACCGTTGATTTTTGAAATGCAAGGTGGGTTAGGCTTAAAAAGGAGGTATTGTGGACTGCTTCTTCCTACACCTCCAAGACTTCTTAAGGTACCTCCAAAATTTTCAAAAATTTTAACATTGTTATTTTTGTCCTTTTAGTTTTGGAATGTATATTTAAGGGTGAGAATATGTTACAAAACAACTTATTCCAGAATATATTGATTGAGTTTCCAAACTGAACATTCCGTAAGTCAATAGAAATGTTTTGAAATAAATTATTTCAGAACTCTACATTTCGTAAGTCAGTACTATAAAATTAGTTGTTCCATAATGGATTTCTCACTATATTATTGTTCAGAAACAGAATGTTTCGAAACTCAAAAAAACTGTTTCTAAACAATCTGTTCCGAAAGTTAATATATAATTCTGGAACAGGTCATTCTGAAACAAGTTTTTTGAGTTACGGAATATTCTGTTCCGAAATAATAATTTTCAGAATTGGAGATGTAAAGACATTTTTGTCTCTATAATATTATTTTAAGGATAGTTTGGAGAATTTTAAAAATTTTAGAGGTGTCTGAAGAAAGACTTAGAGATGGAGTAAGAAGTGGTGATATTGTGAGGGAGAAGGCATAAAAAACAATGTCATGTGATATTGTGAGTAAGAAGCGGTGATATTGTGACAGAAGAGAAAAACAAATAGAAAAGTGCGCCGAGGTTAGGAGAAAGAAGGGGAAGAAGGAGCGGCGGGAAATGGTTAAAAAAAAAAAAGTATTTTTGGTATTTTTGAAAGTATGAGAGCGCATGAAGAAAACAAGGTGCTATAAGAAGAATTGCTCATGTTTTTGTTCGAAACATTTTAATACAAAAATATTCTGGCCCATATTCACGTGTGCTTCTTCTCATAAAGTTGCTTCCTACAATTAATTGTGATCTGCACTGTATAGATAAGTAAGATATCTTTGAGTTTAAAATAATAAATTAAGGTTTCTACTTTATGTTTCATCTCCATAGTTCCTCCTACCTTCTTCTGTTATGTTATTTGGTGTGGCTTCACCAAATTATAGATATTATGAGAAACAAAAGTTAAATTTAAAAAATTACGTATATTATAAACATTTTTATGAATAAATAACGGTAAAAAATTACAAAATCCTTAAAATTTACTATATTATATAGAGGATAATGTTCTTGACAAATAGAAAATTACTGAACATTTTTTATTATAAAAGAAAGAATGATTAGAAATAAAATATGAAAATTAAACTTTTATGATGTCGAGGTTAATTTCTGTATTTTATAAAATTATAAGTACAGGTCATAATAATAATACTTTTTTTATTCTATATAAAAATAGAATGAATTTTGTCGAATTAGCGAAAAATAATTATATGGGAAAAGCTTCTTCATACACTTCCACCACTTTCCTAACCACAAGTGAAAAGATGAATTTATTTTTAAAAATATATTTATACCATAACTTTGAATTACAAAAATACACTTATTCAAATGACAAAAAATATTTTTATTTTCTTTCTTTCTTTTTTCCTTTCTCTCTATATTTCGTTCTTTCTTTCTTTTTTCCTTTTTCTGTATTTTTCTTTCTTTCTCTCTTTTTTTTTTCTTTTTTTTTTTTTTTTTTTTTTTCTTTTTTTCTTTTTTTTTTCCTCTCTTTTTTTTTTTCTCTTTTTTTTTCTTTTTTTTTTTTTTTTTTTTTTTCTCTCTCTTTTTTCTCTCTTTGTTTATCTCTCTCTCTTTCTTTTTCTTTCTCTCTTTCTTTGTCTTTTTTTTTCTCTTTTTCTTTCTTCGTCTATTTCTTTTTTTCTTTCTCTCTCTCTTTTTTATTCTTTCTCTCTTTCATTCTTTTTTTTCTCTCTTTATTTCTCTTTCTCTCTCTCTCTTTCTTTCTGTCTTTCTTTGTCTCTTTCTTTATTTCTATCTTTCTTTTATCACAATATATTCATTTTATCGTGATATATTCATGTTATCGCGATAATTTTATTTTATCTCGATAAATTCATTTTATCGCGATATGTTCATTTATCGCGATATATTCATTTTATCGCGATAAATTCATTTTATTGTGATGTATTCATTTTATTGCGATGTATTCATTTTATCGCAATAAATTGATTTTATCATGAGATGTTCATTTATTATGAGATGTTCATTTTATCGTGATAATTTGATGTTATCGCGATAAATTCATTTTATCTTGTCATGATATCATATATTCATTTTATCGTTATAATTTGATTTTATCAGATCACCCTTAAACAATATAGGACGAATTCTTCCTGCACCTCCATGATCTCGTCGTGCACCTCCATAAATTTTTGAATTCCAAAAATACCCTTGTTTAAATGACAAAAAAGGGCATGTATTTTCTCTCATTCTTTCTTTCTTCCTTTTACTCTATCTTTATTTCTTTCTTTCTCTATTTCTTTTTCACTTTCTTTCTTTCTTTCCCTCTTTTTTACTCTCTTTCTTTCTTTCTTTCACTATTTCTCTTTCTTTCACTCTTTCTTTTTCTCTTTTTTTCTTTCTCTTGTGAAACAATAAAGAACAAGAAGACATAAAGAAAAAGACACAAAGAAAAAGCAAGAAAGAAGAATGAAGAAAAAGAAGAAATAAGAACAAGAAGTAGAAAGAAAGAACAACCAAGAAAGGAGAAACATGAATGAATAAGCAAGAACAAGAAAAAACAACAAAGAATAAGTAAGAAAGAAGCAGCAATAACATGAAAAAGTAAAGAAGAAGAAGCAAAAAAAGAAGAAATATGAAAGAAGAAGCAAAAACGATGAATCAAGAATGAACAAGTAAGAAAGAATAAGCAATAACGAAGAACCAAGAACAAGAAGATGCAAGAAAGAATAAACAAGAGCAATAATGAAGAAGCAATAAACAAGAAGAAAGGAAGAGGAAGCAACAATCAAGAATCAAAGAAAGAATAATCAGGAAAAAGAATAAACAAGATAAAGAAGCAAGAAAAAAAACAAAAAAAAGGAAAAAGAAAGAAAGAAGAAACAAGAAGAAGCAAGAAAGAGAAACAAGACCAAGAACAAGAAGCAACATGAATAAGAAGAAGCTAGAAAAAAAGAAACAAAAGCAAGAAGAAAAAAAAATCAGAAAAAGAAAAAAAGAAGCAAAAAGGAGAACAAAAATGCAAGAAGAAACAAGAAAGAACAAGCAAGAATAAGAAAAAACAAGCAAGAATAGGAAGAAACAAAAATAAGAAGAACTAAGAAAGAAGAAACAAGAATGAAGAAGCAATAAAAAAGAAGCAAAAATTATAAGAAACAAGAACAAGAAGATGCAAGAAAGAAGAAGAAAGAATGAAGAAACAAGAGGAAGAAAAAAAATACAATAAATACGAAGAAAGAAAAAAAAATAAAGAATGAAGAAGCAAAAACAACAAAAAGTGACAAAGAATAAGTAAGAAAGAAGAAGCAATAACAAGAATAAGTAATAAAGAAGAATAAGTAAGAAAGAAGAAGCAATAACAAGAACAAGTAATAAAGAAGAAGAAGCAAGAACGGTGAATCAATAACAAACAAACAAGAAAGAAGGAGCATGAAGAAGAATAAGCAAGAAAGAAGAACCAAGAACGAAAAAACAAGAACAAAAAGATGCAAGAAAGAAGAAACAAGAGCAAGAATGAAGAAGCAATAAATAAGAAGAAAGAAAGAGGAAACAACAATCAAGAAAGAAGAATCAAGAAAAAGAAGAAACAAGATAAAGAAGCAAGAAAGAAGAAGTAATAAATACAAAATAAGAACAATGAGAAGTAATAAAAAAGAAGAAATAAAGAAGAAACAATAAGGAAGAAAAAGAGAATGAAGAAATAAGAAAGAATAAGTAGGGAGGAAGAATCAAGAAAAAGAAAAAGCAAGAGAAAAAAAGAAGTAAGAAAGAAAAAACAAGAACAAGAAAAATCAAGAACACGAAAGAATGAAGAAGCAAGAAAGAAGAAACAAGAATAAGAGGAAGTAAGAACAAGAACAAGAACAAGAAAGAAAAAAGAAATAAAGAATAATTAAGTAAGAAAAAATAAGAACGAGAAAAAACAAGAACAAGACGAAACAAAAAGATAGAAAAACGAAAGAAGAAACAAAAACAAAAAGCAAGAAATAAGAAAAAAGAACGAGAATAAACAAGAAAGAAGAAGAAAAAATAAAGAAGAAAAAAGAACTAAAAAAAGCAAAAAATGAAGAAGAAACAAGAACAAGAAGAAACAAGAAAGAAGAAATAAGGATAAGAAGCAACAAGAACAAGAAGAAGCTAGAAAGAAAAAAAGAAAAACAAAAAAATCAGAAAAAGAAAGAAAGAAGAAGCAAAAAGAAAGAAAAAAATATAAGAAGCAACAATAAAGAAGAAGCAAGAATAAGAAAAACCAAGAATAAGAAGAAGAAAGAAAGAAGAAGCAAGAAAGAAAAAATAAGAAACAAGAACTGGAAAAAGCAAGAAAGAAGAAGAAACAAGAAAGGAGAAGCAAGAATGAAGAAGCGAGAACAAGAAAAAGCAACAAAGAATAAGTAAGAAAGAAACAATAACAAAAACAAGTAATAAAGAAGAAGAAGCAAGAAAGAAGAAACATGAAAAAAAACAAGAACGATGAATCAAAAACGAACAAGCAAGAAAGAAGAAGTAAGAAGAAGAATAAGCAAGAAAGAAGAAGCAATAAGTAAGAAACAGAAGAAGCAAAAAGGAAAAAGAAAGGAAGAAAGAGAAGAACGAGAAGAAGTAAGGAAGGAGAAGCAAGAAAAAAGAAGGAAGAAAGGATAAACAAGAACAAGAAGAAGTAATAAAGAAAAAAAAGCAAGAAAGAAGAAGCAAGAATCAAGACCTAAGAAACAATAAGCAAGAACAAGAAGAAGCAAGAACGAAAAAGTAAAAATAAAAATGAAAAAGTAAGAAAGAAGAAGCAAGAAGAAGAACAAGCAAGAAAGAAGAAGCAAGAAAAATGAAGCAAGAAAGAAGAGACAAGAACAAGAACAAGAAGAACCAAGAACAAAAAAACAATAAAGAAGAAGCAAAAAATAGAAGAAACAAGAACAAGAAGATGCAAGCAAAAAGAAGAAAGAATGAAGAAACAAGACACAAAAAGAAACAAGAGCAAGAAAAAAATGCAATAAATTAGAAAAAAAAAGAAGAAAGAAAGAAGAAGGCACAAAGAAAAAACAAGAAAGAAGAATGAAGAAAAAGAAGAAGCAAGAAGGAAGAAACAAGAACAAGAAACAAGAGCAAGAAGAACTAAGAACAAGAAGAACTAAGAACAAGAATAAGCAATGAAGAAGAAGAAAAAAAGGAAAAGCAAGAAAGTTAAACGTAGGATAATTGATGAATTGATTAACTTATATACATTGTTTATGAAGTCTGTTTGTTGACAAATGAAGGTATTTGTGATAACATACATTCAAACATTCTGCAGTGCCATCAGATCACCCTTGTTTCACGCTTGAAAAAAGTCTCAACTTAAAAGATAGTGTGTTGGAAATCCCACATCCTATGAATTAAATACAGTCTGTATTGGCTTTCAGATTCTACAATCCAGAAGCTTCAAAAATTTCAACCTTCTCAAAAATCTTCAAAACCCATGCCCAAACACTTCATACCTATTAACCTATTCATATCAAATGAATGGTATTTTTATCTTTTCAACAAAGTCAATTCTAAAATTATAGAAACTATGGAGCTACAGGAAGAGACGATGGAGGTGCAGGAAGAAACATTCTATATTGGGCCATATTCCAAGTCCATAAGCCATTGGGTTACCTTTTACAGACCCAAATCTCTAATTGGAAAAGAAAGAGTGAATTTCAACTATGGGCTTTACGATTTTTTACTCTTTCTTTTAAATTTCGTGTTTAATGGTTATTTTAGTTTTTATTAGAAAATACGCATTAAAAGATATTTATAAAATAATAAATGAAACTTACAAAATATAATGCAAAAAATGTACTAAAAAATACTATAATAAATTACATCAATTATTTCTAATTATTTCTATCTTATATAATTTTTTTAAGTATTCAAAAAATTATCACTCTAACACTCTTTATACTACATTAGTTTTTTAAATTATTTAAAAAATATCCGAAAAAAATATTATAGTGTCCTCGTAAAGAGAATTATTATAAACATAAAAATTAGAAGTATTTGTATAGTTTCCAAAGCTCTGCATTAGCATTTTCTGTTTCCAATAATAGGAAAGAAAGAATCAATATTTTTATTTCCAAATTCAATTGCTTTGAAACCTTTCCCTCACTAATCAAATACAAACAAATAGATATGTTTTGACGCGTCTTTCTGAAATGAAGTCACTCTTATCAAAGAACATGATTGTTGGTACTATATTATCCTCTGTTTATTATTTCAACTTTTTACGCCACCCTCTTTATTTTTAATTTGTTTCCAAATAACATCAAATAAAAAAAAGTGTCTGTTTTATATTTTAACTATCAGTTTCATGCTGAGTCATGAACCTATAAAGTTAGCTTATCGTGTCTATTCCCTTTTGACTGTTTCAACTATAAACAGCAACAAATTTCTCAAACAAAACTGAGATAAGTTTGTTTCCATGTTCACAGATTTGGTGACAATATGTCAGTGCTCACGACAACAAGTTTGTTGTAACGTACTTTGTACTCTTCCGT
>Ga0099824_1010235_pt1 | contig 11171 bp, 10 predicted proteins | sample SiratrowhiteBW_FD_76837 | JGI IMG/M metagenome (GOLD analysis project Ga0099824, IMG submission 76837) | Root nodule microbial communities of legume samples collected from California, USA - Siratro white BW | ecosystem: Host-associated > Plants > Roots > Nodule | place: USA: California... | reverse complement strand
TTCCCAAACCTTCATAAAAGGCGAGAAGTGCTCGGTCTGTGAATTGTCGCCCATTGTCTGTGACAATTGTGTGAGGGATTCCAAAGCGACATATCAAGCTTTTCCAGACGAAAGCTTCCACTTTTCGCGAGGCTATAGTGGCTAATGGTTTCACCTCAACCCATTTAGTGAAATAGTCAATGCCTACCACGAGGAACCTGCACTGTCCTTTTTCGGGAGGGAAAGGTCCTATGATGTCCATTCCCCACATAGCAAAAGGCTAAGGAGATGTCACTCCGTGTAGCGTCTCTGGCTTGCTATGTACAATGTTACCAAATTCCTGACACTTCTCACATTTTTTGCAATACTCGGCACGGTCGGTTTGCATGGTAGGCCAATAATACCCAGCTCTCAAGGTCCTTGCTAGAGTAGTCCTGGCTCCAGAGTGGAATCCGCATACCCCCTGGTGTAGCTCCTCCAGGATGTATTTAGCTTGTGTCTTTGTGACACACTTCAACAAAGGTCTTGAGTATCCCCTTCTGTACAAATCTTTCCCTATCATCGTATACCGAGAGCTCTTCGCCTCTATTGTGCGTGAGTCTTTATCCGAACATTCTCCAGTGAGAAGATAATTTCGGATGGGTTCATACCAGCATTCCTCCGCTTCAACCACACCACAATCTGCCTCGTTTTCAACTACACTTGGCATTTCTATCATTTGTTGCACTACCGAATGGTGGTGATTTTTTCTTTTGGTACTCGCCAACTTGGATAGCAGGTCAGCTCTAGCATTATGTTCTCGCCTGACATGTTCTATTTTGACAGATGGAAAACACTACAACAAAGCCTGAACCTTGTGGTAATATTTAAGCAGGACCAGGTCCTTCACTTGGAATTCCCCAGTGTTGTGACCTATTGTTAACTGCGAGTCACTTCGACATATTAAATCTTTGGCTCCCATGTCTCGTGCGAGTTCCAACCCTGCTATCAGCGCTTCATACTCTGCTTGATTATTTGAGGCTTTAAAACCAAACCTCAGGGATTGCTCCACAATGAGTTCCCCTGGTCCTTTCAATACTACTCCCGCACCGGATCCTTGTTTGTTGGAGGATCCGTCCACGTATAATATCCAGGTGGAGGAATCTTTCAAAGTTCTTGGGGGTTCCTGCCCCAATTCGGCAGCAAAATCAGCCAAAACCTGAGCTTTTATTGCTCCCCGAGCCTCATATTTGATCCCATATTCCTACAGTTCCATTGCCCATGATATCATGCGGCCAGCCAAGTCGGGTTTTGAAAGTATTTTTGCAATAGGGTAGTCTGTTTTGACTATGATCTCATGATTTTGAAAGTAAGCCCTCATTCTTCTTGCAGTGGTTACTAAGGCCAGAGTGACCTTTTTGATTGTTTGGTATCTGGTTTCTGCTTCTTGTAAAGTTCGGCTTACAAAATAGACCGGCATCTGCTCGCCATCCACCTCTTGAACTAAAACTGAACTTATGGTTTCTCTGGTAACCGATAAGTATATCAGGATAGGTTTACTGGGCACTGGTTTTTGTATGACGGGCGAAGCGGCTAAGAATTCTTTTAATTGAGCAAATGTTGTGAGGCATTGTGCGACCCACCGGAATCAGGACGCCTTTTTCAACAAGTTTAGGATTGGTCTGATCCTTTCAGCCATTCGGGGCATAAATCGTGACAACGCGACTATTCTTCCTACTAATCGCTGAACTTCCTTGACGCTCTTGGGATCCTGCATGTAAATGAGGGCCCGACATTTATCCTGGTTAGCTTCGATTCCCCTTTGTGTTAACATAAATCCCATGAATTTCCCCCCTTCTACTTGAAATACGCACTTCTCTGGATTCAACTTCATCCCTACTCCTCTTAAGGCATTGAAGACTTGTAACATATCTTCTTGGTGTTGCGCACAAGACGCAGATTTGACCACTATATCGTCCACATATACTTCTACGGTTCTTCCGATGAGTTCTCGAAATATTTTGTCCATTAGACGTTGGTATGTCGCGCCAGCGTTCTTCAGTCCAAAGGGCATGACCTCGTATGCATAGTTGGCATCATCGGTCATAAATGTTGTTTTGCTTTTGTCATGTGGATGCATTCTGATTTGATTGTATCCTGAGAACGCATCTAGGAAGCTCATAAACTGATGGCCCGACGCTCCATCCACTAGGCGGTCGATGCTCGGTAGCGGATATGCGTCCTTGGGGCACACTTTGTTAAGGTTTGTGTAATCGGTGCACATCCGCCACTTTCCGTTGGCCTTTTTTACCAGTACCACGTTAGCCAGCCACGTAGTATATTGGGCTTCCTTGATGAATCCTGCCTGTAATAACTTGCCTGCTTCCTCCTTAGTGGCCATTCGCTTCTCCTCTCCCAACTTTCTCTTCTTTTGGGCTATAGGCTTAGCGTCTTTAAACACTGCCAACCTATGCATGATAACATTTTGATCTATTCCTGGCATGTCGGCCGCCGTCCAGGCAAATGTATCAACATTATTTCGCAGCATTTCCACTATATAGTCAGCATCTTTATTGCCCAAAGAAGTTCCAATTCAGGTTGTTTTATGCTCGCCTACTAGGGATACCACCCTCGTTTCTTCTTGAGGCTCCACTCTCATCTCCTCAACCCGTGGGTCTAAGTCCGTGACAGCCACGACATGATCTCGCCTAACTTCTTTACTCCTTACTTGTGCGCTAGGTGGTCTCATGCACTCCACCCTTAGGCTAGCCGCATAGCACTGGCGAGCCGTTTTCTGCACCGTGATAATATCACCCGTTGGGGACGGGAATTTCATGGCCAAGTGTGGCGTAGATACAATTGCGCCTAGTGTGTTTAATGACAGTCTGCCCAAGAGGACATTGTAGGAAGTATTCGCTTCTACCAACAGGTAGCGCACCTTGATAGTCTTTGTTTGTGTTCTCGTATAAACGAACTTGGTATAAAGGTCTATGTAGCCTCTTGTATCCACTCGTTACCCTGAAAAACCAACTATCTGATCTTCATATGCCTGCATGTCTTCTTCTGGAATTTTGAGCTTTTTGAAAATACTCCAGTATAAAATGTCAACAGAACTTCCTTGGTCTACCAGAGTTTTCATGACTGCGAAGTTTTCTATTTCTACTGTGATTACCATGGGGTCATCCTGTTGGGGATCTACCCCCTTGAAATCTGCATTAGTGAATGTAATGGGCAGCATCTTCTTCGCGAGAGGTCGCGATATCACATTGACGGATTGCACAATCTGTAGATGCCTTTTCCTGGCCGTGGATGTCGTTCCTCCTCCTGCAAAACCCCCTGCTACTGTGTTGATAACTCCCCTTACACTGGGACCTTGACTTATGGGCGGTGGTGACTGATGCCAAGGTGGTTCTAGTCCCTCCATGGTTCGCTGTCTTCGACCTCCCCGAAAGTCCTTCTGCCTTTCGGGAGTGCGTTGCCTCCTCCTCGTCTGTTCTGGGATCCTCCTGACAAACTACTTCAAGTGTCCTGCTTGAATTAACTCTTCGATCTTGTCTTTGAGTGCCATGCACTCCTCAGTACTATGGCCATAGTTTTGGTGGAACCTATTGGAGGTATCTGCATTTCGGGGTGGGCCGCTCTCCGGGGAGTAGGGAACAGGTCCGCATTGAGCGCTTCTTCCAACACTCACCCCCAATGGACGTTAAGAGGCGTGTAGCTAGCAAATCTCGAGATTTTGGTTTCTTTTGACTTCGACGGTAAGGATGAGAAATTAGGTCGTTCCCTCGCCCTGGCCTTCTCCACCTAGGGCTCACCCCTGGCGTGTCCACCAAAGTCTCTCAAGTCTTCAAGACACATGAACTTGGTTGCTCTGACCTGCATTTCATTGAGATTCAAGGCCGGTTTCTTACATAGGCTGTCTGCGAAAGGGCCTGGTCGGAGAGCCATTACCATGTGATGCAAAGCAACCTCGGGATTCAAATTTCATATTTGCAGAGCTACTTGACCGAAACGGTCCATGAACGCGCTCAAAGATTCCCCCTTTTCTTGTCGGATGTTGACCAGGGCCAGCGATGTCAGATGATGAGGCTTGCTGGTGGCAAATTGGATAGTGAACAAGCTTACAAGAGTCTTGAAGGAATCTATCGAATAAGGGGGGAGTCTTGTGAACCAGCTTAAGGCCATCCCCTTGAGGGAAGATGGAAAAATCCGGCACATGTCTGCCTCATTTGTAGTGAAGAGTTCCATGTCTGTGGTGTACACATCAATGTGTTCTTCCGGATCAGTTGTGTCATCGTATCAGTCTATCGACAAACCTCTCCACCTTGCAGGGAGCTCTATGTTTATGATCCCATCAACGAAAGGATGCCTTCTTTCGTCCAAGTTGGACGTTTCTTCTGTGTGATACGATACTTCGTCTTCCTTTTCAGTACGCAACGTATTGGCCTTACATCGTCCTGATACGGTCCAGAGCTTGGTTTTCTCAACTTTATCTCCCAGCAGTTTTTTCTTCATCTCCTCATTTTCTTGCCTAAGGTTCTGCAGATCCATCTCATTTTGTTGTTTCAGCGTGCGAAGCTCGTCTTCATTCTTCTGCCTTAGAGTGCGTACTTCATCCTCTCCTTTTTGCTTTACCTCCGCCAACTCACGTTGTAGGGATAGTAGTAAGGTCATGACATCTGCTCCTGACATGTTTCGCTCTTGGCGTTGATCATTGGTCTGACTTCAGGTGGATACCATCCAAATCAAGCACTCACTCTGGGCCCCACGGTGGGCGCCAATTGTTCTTACACGAATTTAGGGACTACAGTAGTCCGACAACTTCTCGTTTGTATCTCTCCTATCTAGTCCGACCTCAACGCCAATCCAGTCTGAATGGCTCTCCCTTTGGACGGATAACTCGATCACCTTGTCCGAAGCGGGGGGTTGTACTTGCGATGACACTCCGACGCTCAAGTAAGTGCCCGATTATCGGAGTTAAATTTGCTTATCTTAAAACTTTCTTACCTCTGGTCCTTACTGCTCATGTATTTATAGGGTTTTTAAGGTTTACTTATTTCTTACGTCTTGTCAGCTTTTGCGTCAGGGGTTGCGTGTATATTTGGAATATCATTTTTCCTCGTGTACATAGGAGTTCTCGATTCTCTGGGCGGACAGTATACATACCCTAGGCGGATAATATGCTTACTTTGGGCGGGTAGTACAAAAACCAAAACTAGTGAATTAGCCGTTATGACTTTAGAGTCAACAACATGTGCGACATAAATCCAGTGTTATTTACTAATTAATGTTTATAGTGTATTCAGACATACACTCGACTATATATATATATTGGAAATGTTATGTTCCCATTTTTCTCGTCAAAAAAGATGTCTGAGTTATTTTTCGGCCAAAGTATTTGATGATATTTCCCCTTATTAAGGCCCTTTTTTTATGCTTGTTTTCTAGGCCTACAGTGGACCATTTTTCTCTGTATTTGGTCATGATTCAATCTTATTCATCCATTTATTCGTGATTTATTACATATTATTACCAAGATTCCCCATAATGTCATAATATTGTTGTAGGGAAATAAAGGGAATATATGGATCTTGATTCGGTTAATAAATGTTTTACCATATTTAAGGATGATGTCATCGAATTAATACCGAGCCCCATCATTGTAGGTTGTTACCGCTTTATGCGGTAATAATCTGAGGACTTTCCACCCGTGTGTGTTGGGTTTATTTTAATCCGAGGACGGAATCCGAATAGCTAAGTACTCTACTCGGCCCTAATCCGGGATGGATAAGCTAAGTAAGACTAGTTCTTCCTGCACCCTAATACGTTCTTCCTGCACCTTAATAAAAAACTTTGATATCACAATTGTCCTTATATGAAAACCAGATGACACTCTAACCGGTTGTCATTTAAAAAAGAATTGACAACCGGATGACACCCCCATTCGGTTGTCATTTTTTTCAAATGACAACCGGATGGCCTGCTCATCCGGTTGTTAATTTTTCTTCAAATGACAACCGGTGGGGGTGTCATCCGGTTCTCATTTCCAAATCAAAATGATAACCGAATGAAACTCATCCGGTTCTCATAGTCCAAATCGAAAACGAATTAATTTTTCAAATTTGGACTATGAGAACCGGATGAGTTTCATTCGGTTATCATTTTGATTTGGAAATGAGAATCAGATGACACCCCCATCCGGTTGTCATTTGAAAAAAAAATTGACAACTGGATGACCAGGTCATCCAGTTGTCATTTTTTTTAAATGACAACCGGATGGCATGCTCATCTGGATGTTAATTTTTTTTCAAATGACAACCGGATGGAGGTGTCATCCGATTTTCATATAAGGGCAACTGTGGTATTAAATTTTTTTATTAAGGTGCAGGAAGAACATATTAGGGTGCACGAAGAACTCGTCGCTAAGTAATTCTAGAATGGACCATTGAAAAGTTACAAGAAAATTTTCAGATATTTACAAGGCATTAAGAATCATATGTTTTATTTATAGAAGAACTAATAATCTTAAAGTGATAGATTATTTAGATTCAAATTACGTTGGATATATAGATTCAAGAAATTTAATATTTGAATATATCTTTACGTTGACTAGAGAAGCATTCTCATAGAAAAGTACAAAATAGTTTATTATTGATACTTCACCATAGGGATTCCATTTGTAGTTTGAAGCCATAACGGCAGAACTTTATCTCAGAACTTAATGTTGTGGACAATATAGTTAGGCCGTCAAGAATTTATTGTGATAATTCTACAATTATTTTCTTTTGACAAGTATTTTAAAGGTACAAAACTCATGGACTTAAAATAGTTTATAGTTAAGGAAAGAAGAGTACAGAAACAAAGAGTGTCAATTGAGCATATTAGTACTAATTAAATGATAACGGATTCACTAACTAAAGAGTCGCTACCTAAAATATTTTTAGTCTTAAGAGACACATGAAAATAATTGATAAGTTTTTGTTAGGATGATTAGTATGACATGTATAAATAATTTGCTTGTATTGTTTCATACTTGTGAATTCAATTAAAGTTATGCTTTAACTTATTTATGATTGTTATTAACATTTTATTATGTACATGCATTGTTTTGGTGTAATAACATATAATATGTGTATTTAAATAAAATATTATAGTGTACTTTGACTAATATTTTAATAATTGAATTATTTGTGACATGAAAAAAAAAATATTGCTTACTAACATGTATTCTCATGATCTCATTAATTTAATTCTAGTTAAAAATATTGACTTGGTTATTTTAAGGAAAAGTAGAACATAAAACAAGTAGGAGTTTATAAGAATATTTAATTAAATATCATAAAAGTATAATTCATATAACTAATAGAATTAACTCTTGATAAAAAATAAAAATTAGTGTGGTGATTGTTATCCTTTAAAAGATTAATAGAATTAGTAGGTATCACTTTTAAACATCCCAAACCTACATAAAAATTAGTGTGGTGATTGTTATCCTTTAAAAGATTAATAGAATTAGTAGGTATCACTTTTAAACATCCCAAACCTACATTTGATGGCGATTCTCATATCGTAAAATAAAATGAAATAAAATAAAATAAAATATAATAATTTTTTTCCTTCTATTCAAGAGATTTTAGAGTCAATTCAATTTCACCAAGTAGGATTCAAACCTATTACTAGTCAATTATCATGTTAAATATTTTCTAACCATTAATAAAAACTAAAAAAATAAAAAATCATCATCAAGTCCTTAACGAACATGAATTTTAATAAATTATTAAAAAAATATTCAAAAACATTTCTTAAAAAAATAATAAACAATTTATACTAAAATTGTTAAAATATAATTACTTAATAATATCTAATCATATTAATATATTATCACCCAACATCATAATCCTATATGTATATAGATAGTTATAGTTTGGAGACATAGACACACATGAAAAATATTATCTTTCATTTATAAAGAGAAAAATGTTTAATTTAGCTCAAGTGAATGTCTAGGATTACAAATAAAATAACAAAAACAATTAGTCATAATATAAAAGGATTGTATAAGGAGACAAACATAGTGTGGCCAGTGTGTAGAATAACATAATGTAGATTTAGGCACTGTTAAGGAATTTTTTAATATTTTGAGCTTAGAGATATAGACAGTAAGTAAACACATATTGTGAAAAGTAATAGGAGTTGTCTGAAATTTATAAACCCATAAACAATATAATTTTTAAAGATAAAACATTTGAAGCCGATAAGGTTTTCATATTAGTACAAAACAAGACTTGGAATTGGATTTTAAGAGGAATGCCAAAACTAAATTCACGTTTTGTTTTTTTATTGGTGCTTTAATCTAATATTATGCTTGAAATTAATAATATAATTTGGCTTATATAAGTTTTTTAATTATTTGCTCAAAGTTGATATTGTTATTTTATTAAAATTTGCATAAAGTTTTAGTTTCTATGAAAAGACATATAGGACATGCATGTTATCTCAATACAAACTGTTGAAGTTATCTCAATACAAACTGTTGAAGTGTTTTAATCAAAGTATTGGAATGACCGTTTCTCCTTGAATCAGGTTAATCAAAGCTAGTATGAATAGAGATACAATATTCAGTTCAAGTCATTTTGTAACAGATTCTTTTTTAGGATTGTTTGTAGAAATTAGGAGTTTTTCTCTTTGAAATTTAATTGCTAGGTCTTTTGTAATAGGGTTAAAACACTTTTTAAGTGTTTCTCATTTATTTATTTCTGATAAACGAAATTTACTATATTTATCCTACTATAAAAGAGTTTTAATCAAATATAAATATCTTAATCAAATATGAAAATATTTATTAACCTTTTTATTTATATGGAATCTTTGGTTTGGTTATTTATAATGGAATGTTCATGAACAATAATATTATTTAACCCGATTTGAAAAGTGTTAATCAATTTTGAATATTTTATAATCAAATATGAATTTATCTAGAGTAACTTTTTATTTTCAGTTTTATTTATAAAAAAATTAATTGTTTGAAAATTTAAAATATATCAACAACTAGTATTTTATCCTTAGTGCATAACAGGTTTTTAGTATATATTATTAAAAGTTATAGCACATAAATATTTTTAAATATATCATATATAATTAAAGCGGATAATAAATTACTTTTTTTAAACATATAATTATAGTTTAGATTCACGATAACTATTTTACATTATAATATATTGTTATTTTAAATTTATAAAAATATTAAAATTTAAATTTAAATTAGAAGTAAAAATATTAAGAAAATAAGTTAAAAGAGATTAGAAATTATTACAAATCATCCCGGTTGTTGACATTAAAAACATAATAAAATATATGATAACACTTTATAGATCCGAAAATTCAAAAAAGGAATGAGATGAATCTGTATTCAATTTGAATGGAAAAAACAGCTACCTAAATAAAAATAAAGTAATCATCTACAAAGTATATTCACTATCATGGAAAAAAATGCTCAAGGGAATTTGGAATGTTTTTAAAAATGACATGATTTTGTGTGTTTAATATTTTTCACTTCTTGCCTTTGAGTTTGTGTTGTAGTGATGTGTGTTTATTCAGTATTGTTCATGAGATTTGCATGGATGGTACAACCTCAGAATTATCTACTTCTTTGTTGTCATGGATCCAATGAGAGCTTATTTAAACTCTCCCGTTGAGAAAAGTGGAAAAGGTATGAAACTTAGCATTTGATTAATTAAAACTCTATGAATATTGCTTTCCATGTTAAGCCTGAACTGATGGATATTTTGTTTTGTATAGGTACCTCTCAAAGAAGAAACAAAATCCTTCATTCAAGTAATTTGATGCTCAATCTATTGCTTCATCATGGAGCTCCTATAATAATAATAACTTGTATTGATTTGATTATTCATGTAGATCAACAATTGTTTTCACATTTTCATAACCAAAATTCATAAAATATTGTTTTCCTAAATGTTTATTTGGTGTAGATTAAAAAAGTTATTCAGCTTTTAAGCAATGTAATATTCATTTTAGAAAATTCTTTTGTGTGTGTTGTTTAAAAGAGTAAAAGTCTAGTTTCGTGATTGTATTATTTATATATATATATTATGTTTGTAAAATTTTACATTAGTTGTACTACTAGGTTCTAAATGTCTTATGATAATAATTAAATAAGTGTAAAAATCACTAATTTTTAAAGAAAATATACCCATAAAGAATTCTACATTTTTAATCTTTACTTCCATATAATATAAATATTTACTTCCATATAATATAAATATGTAATAAGTAATTATTTAACCAGACACTTTAACATTCTTATATATGTACTTTTAGGATAAAATCATTTTAAGAACTGAAAAGGTGTTCTACTAGTTTTTTTCTTTTTTCAATATCTCGTTCTATAGAAAAAAATGGTAAGAACAATTTTCTTTCAAAGATTATTCAAGCATATAAATAATAAATATAACATTTACAATTATCCCAACTACTCCATTGGATTCACTTGAATTAATTTATCTTATTTTATAATTAATTTATCTTACTTTATAATTAATATCTTCTTCTTTTAGACAATAGTTAACAACATATACATATTTTCTATATCTAATCTTATTTTTTAATTTATTTTATTAATTTTATATTTATACTTTTGTTTTGTAAGATAAAATGTGTCAAATGCTTCATATATGAGTTTTAAATACACTTTAGTGTATCTAGAAAAATTATTTACAAAAATTACAATTTTTACTATATTTAGATATGGTTTGTTTTAAATGAGCAAAATTTAAAATAAGTAAACCAATGTTTTCAATTTCAATTTACGTATAATGACATAATTTCATAGTTCATTTATATTATTTTCATATTTTTTGTTTTTTTTCTATCTTTTTATTTTTTTTATTTTTATAATATGGAATCAGAATACTGATTTCAAAATTTTGATTGCTATATTTAGTCATGGTTAAAATGATCGATGAGTTTACATTTTATTTTTGCTTGATTTTCAATCCATGTTTATTACGTGATTCTCTTTGTTTACACTGAATTGTTCTGTTAAGTGCAAAGAGTTTGAATTAGCTCATCTAAATAGTAAGTGGTGTTGCTCCACTGTATGCCCTTTGTACCCGGTAATGGTTGCCTCTCAACTTTCTTATCACGTGGAGTCTCTTATTGAGTTGTGAATATATATATATATATATATATATATA
>Ga0099824_1010231_pt1 | contig 11175 bp, 4 predicted proteins | sample SiratrowhiteBW_FD_76837 | JGI IMG/M metagenome (GOLD analysis project Ga0099824, IMG submission 76837) | Root nodule microbial communities of legume samples collected from California, USA - Siratro white BW | ecosystem: Host-associated > Plants > Roots > Nodule | place: USA: California... | reverse complement strand
TATAAAAAAAAAATAAATATATAATTAATTATATGTATAAAATATATATATATATATATATATATATATATATATATATATATATATATATTAATTATGCGTTAATGAGTATTAGCTTTTAAAATATAATTAAATTAAAAAAAGGGAAACATGGCACTTTTTATTTATTTTAGGATTTTGCGAAAATGCAAACTATTATGGGATAAGAGAATAAGATGTACCTCTTTCTTAGGTTTCTTAGGTTTTGTCTCAATGTGTTAAGGCGACTTGATTACCATCTAAATCCCTGAAGAGATGTATTTAGCAGGGTTAGGAAACCGCAACAATCATTTTCATGGTAGGGTTTTATTAAATAAAGGAGACAAAACTCTCATGCATATGCACCTGTGTAAGAAGTTAGGTATGTTCTTTAGGGCCATGAAAAGTGATTCCTTTGAGTAAAGGTTTTTATGAATTTGAATTTTCTTCTCTTGAAGATACGAGGTCTTTATTATCTATTGGAATTTGGAGATTGTCTCCCGATCTTCTTGTATGTTTACATGGACCAAAAATTTTGATCCCCCTCCATGAAATTGAGCAAAGCAAAATGTTGGGTTCGAGTGCATGGTTTACTCAGAATATTGGCAACCAAAGACAATTTTCTATGTGCCAAGAATTTATCAATCTAGAAGACTCTAATCTCACGCAGTCATATAAGAAAAATCTTATTCTTTGTAGTTAAGTTTTGATGACCACATTACTATCTAAGAAAACCCTCACATTAATCTCTTATAATAGTCAATAAAATTCACATAACTTTTGGTCTCCATGCCAGTCATTGGGGTATTCCATTGAAACATTGTCATTGTCTTTCCTTTGGTTGGATCCACTAGGTTCTCTGCATTATAATGATATACTAAAAAATTCATATTCACCAACCTGTTTAAAAATATGATGGCTAAAGTTCAAGATCACAGCTACATCAAACACCAACCAAATGAATGTTATGCTCTCTTCAAAAGTGAGAAACCATGATGAATTTCATAGACTTTGATGAATCTTTCTCACTAGAGGGTTTTCTCTTCAAGAAAAACCTTAAGAATGTTATTGAAAACCTTTTGATTCGAAGAGTTATTTCAAAAACGCACGCTGCAGCCCTTTTAATTTGCGCCAGCCAAACTATTATTAAAAATAACAGGTTGTTTTAAAAATTGGGAGCAAAGTCAGTCCTTGTTGGGCCAAAATATAAAAAAAATATTTTCTTTGTTTTTATTTGTCTTTACTTGCCTTTTTATTGTTATTGTTTTTGGGAAAAATAACATTTTATAAAACTACATTCACTTCTTTGATTTGATTGAAGGTACCATCTTAGAATAAGTGTTGTGAAGGTTTAATACATTTCCCACACGTAACTGACTCCCGGACTCTAAATTTGGTTCGCAGACTATTTTCTTCTTTTTCTTTTTTTTCCGTAGTTTTTCATAATAAACTATGGTGGTCACTTCATCTCTAATTTAACATCTTTTTATAATTTTTAAGAGTAATTTTTATTTCATCGTCGTCTCCCTCCGCGATCCCGGTTGCAACACTCATTTTACTCCTTTAAATCTTTTCTCTTTCAGAATTTAATTACATCTTGTAATAGTTGAGGAGTCAAGGATCAACTCTATCTGATTAAATTTGTAGTCAAAGTTCTTAAATTTTGAGTAATTTTATTACTTAGATTTTGAAGTTGCTTTGAAGAAAGATATTTCAGGTAAAAGAAGTTATTTACATTATTTTATAGAATCTTAAGATAGATTATCTAGATATGAATGTGACTTTGTCATAAGATTGGTCTCTATGCAGGGATGATGTTTTATTTGAAAACTATTTGAATATTGTTTGAGTTTTTTAGTAAAAGACTTTTACAATTGAACACTAGAATATGCAAGTATAAAGTTTATTAAACTGGTTCTAATTATGATTTTTATGAGTTTATGAGTTTGGTATGAATGAAATATATATTGATTTTGAATGATTAAAGATTTAATTAAAATGAGTGAGGATAATGTTTGAACAAACCATAGTTTGGATAGATAATTTTAAAATGTTTAGAAGTTGTACTATTTAAACGTTTTTTAAAAGATCTTTGAAGATTGAATTCATTCTACTGTGATTTTTATGATATTTTTCACTCAAGCAAAGAAAACAACCCTCTCTGTTAGATCTTCGCTCAAACTAAAATTTGTGAAATTTTTTAAATAATATATATTGTATGAAAATGGTTGTTAGGAGTGATTTGTATGAAATTATGATCACAAATGTATTAAGTATTAACACCTACGTTGTAATAAGGATCTCCTTTCTTATAGACTAAGATATCAGTTGGTGAGAAGCTGAGACAAGAGTTCTTACACATCATGACCATATGTACATTTGTAGACTTTATTTGTAATGAACTTACATTGATCGATGTGTTTGCTTATAAATCTAAGTCTTGACTTTGATTTTATGTTAGCTTTTGGTAGGGTATACTTAATATGACTCTTATGATTATGAGTTTCCTTAAGTTGATGATTATGAGACTGTTTGTAATAAAATGTTTCCAAACATAGATAATATAGGCATTGAAATCAACTTTTAAATACTTGATTTTTATCTAAAAAACACTTGATCTTATAACTTGATTATTATATAAAAACCAGATTAGAAACATAGGGTCTATTAGATGGTCTATCACAAGACTTGCTAATACCACTAGATGGTCTTATGAATCCTCTATCACAAAACACATGCTAGAATGTTTAGATAATTCAATCATATTTAAATAGACAACACATATATAGGGATTGTTATTATCAAAACTGATAGATGGTCTATTAGTATTAAAACATATAACGAGGCTTAGTGGATTAGACCGTCTAGGTTCTCAACAATCTCCCATTTTTTATGATGATATATAATTTAAGCAAATAATTAATTAATTATAGATATTTACCAAAAATATGCACAGAAAGAAACATCTACTGAATGCATTAGTGTTTTGTGTACAAATAAATAATCAAGTAAATATAAACATAATCGAATAACAAAGATGACCAAATAACAGAAACTCATAGATGATGCAAAACTTGTAAGAACTGAAAAAATAGAAAAACTAAAGAAAAAGACTTAAAAATACTAAAAGCTAATTTCCCACCCTTTTTATTACATCAACAAAAAGGATTCATTGAATAAAGTCATCATTGTTAGGAATGTGGTGGAGGTGATGGATAATTATCACTTGAAGATGCGTCGAAGGGACATTGAGTTGACGAAGCAAATGTGCAAACAACAAAGATTGACACCACTTGCTCGATCCTCCTGGTTTGATATTCTTCTATGGCTCTCATTTTTGTGTCCATCTTTGTAGATATGATCTCTACCACTCATTATTTTGTCCATAGGGCAAAGCTTATAACCTATCAATGCAGTCTGCATAAAACATTCAATCAATTCTGAAAACAATTTTTTTATTAACATGAAATTACCTACTTACTACATTGGTCCAATACGATGACCAATAATGAGAGATGAAAATTTCTTAACATATTTTGTTAGTCATACACCAAGTAGTTAAAATTGATATTTTAATTATAAATCCTAGGATCGTATAGATTGTTTGGGATTCAAGATAGTAAGGATCATCCAATAAAATTGTAAAAATGTGTGATGATAATTTTCTTCCAACACTGACTGCTCACCTTCTTGGGTAGTTTAAACCTAATTTTAATTCAAAATTAATGCAATATAAAATTTATCTTGTTATATGTGTTGTCAGTGGTAACACCACCCATTTAAAATTTATCAATTAAAATTCAAAACAAGTTACAAACTCAGTTAAGAATTAATATTCATTTTTCCTGCATCATTCACTTTCTTTATTGAATAAGTTTCAATCTCAATTCAAATAAAACCACCACAAAATAAAAATGAATGCAACTAAAATTTCAAACAAATTTCAATCTCAACGGAGAATTAAGAGTCTTTTCTGTTGCATATGTTCTTGGTTGAATTGAACAAGTTTCAATTTCAATTAAAATAAAACCAAACTAAGGCATTTTTAATATGCATCTCTTTTATTTCTTTTTATAACATCTCTCAAATACTTTTATTTCTTTTACATCTTTTATTTTCTTTGTTGATAAAAAGATGTGTTATATATAATAAAAAAGTAAAATTTAGATTCGTGTTACGATTTCACGATTTACGAATTCATGAACTCCTCATGATCATATCCATAATTTTGATTTTAACTACCTTGCATAAACTATTTAGGTTATGATTATTCATAACATAACATTAGGGTAAATGAAACATGTGACACTCAATGGATTCACTATTTTTTATGTCTAGTCATAATTTGTGAATTTATATTAGAAATGTTTGATATACATCTCTCCTTTTAAATATGCATATTGTTCATACATGCTACAAGAAAATAAGGATATACAAAATTTGTTTAGTATGATAACAAAACAATTTGAATGTGTAGCATAACTTATATATGTGAATATAAGATGAATATGTAGGTGTGGAGGTCGTATATTATATTTGTGAATATAACACAAAACCAAATGTTGCTAATATTGTCCATGTTTTAGAAAATGTTAACAATTCATTAAATTGGAGTTATTTTGTCATGGGTTATGTTTTCTTAACTCAGTCTACATTATTAAGTTTGATATTTCTATTTTTTTATTAAGTTTTATTTTCTATCATTAATTAACCTTTTTTCAATTTCCTAGTTATATGAGGCATGCATTTGTTAAGTTTGTTATGTGCTTGAACTTAAATAGAGTGACTAGAATTAAACATGTGCATAAATTGCAATTTTTTTCTTAACCCTAATGTATATATATTGAACTGCAAGAGTGAAAGGTGTATTTTAATAAATACATGTCCTTGTAATTGTGCATGCTATTGTAGTTGAAGTGGTTGCATAAACTTGATATGTGTAGGTAGAGTTAAATCATGTCACTAGTCTTGAATCGCACAAATGGACTTCAACCATGTGCTCGATCTTGAAACATATAAAAAGAGTTTGAATGTGTGTCACCCTTTTAAAGCATGTGCTCAAACTTCAAATGTGACTTGATCTTAAATCATATGCTTGGTATTAAATGGGTGAATTGAATCATGTATCTAGACTTAGAACTAAATATGTAGACTTTGATGAACACTTTTATTCATACTTATAATTTTATCTGAACTCTTTTTACTGTAATTGAGAATAAATCCACTATTTTAATAAAATTTACTTAATTGGGTACAATTAGACCTTAACGGATATTATTGATTAAATTCATATTTTAAATTCATTAACCAACTTGTCTTGGTTTGATGATATCTTGAATTATTGGTAATTATTTTTAGTGATTGCAAGATTTTTTGAAACTAGGATTCTGAGCTTGACAATAGAATAAAATAATTTTCATTGTGTTAAATTGAAAATTGTTACCCTTTTAAAAAGTGGTGTTTTTGTCCAGATGATTTATATTTGAGATCTAACAATGAATAAAATCTATAATTAAAAATAATATTTACTATTAAGTATCAATTAATGTTTTTTAACTAGAATTGGGAAAATAAAGGTATTTAAGTAACTTATTATTGGGATTATACAAAATAATGTTATTCGGATTATACAACACAATAAATGTAAAGTTTTAGATGGACTTAGAAAAATATAAAAATATAAAACATTTTGCATGAGAATGTGTTGATGTAATATGTATAAAAAAATCAAAAAATTATGGATAAACGATTTTGACATTAACTTGTCAAAAGAAATTTATTAAAAAATACATTAATGAATAATGTCCATTAGTTTATCATTAAATGAAAAAAACATATTTCACAAGTTTTAGTTAAATGAAAATTTACTATATTGTTATTTAAAAGTTATAAAGATTATATATTAAAAATAAGAATAAAAATTTTTATTTATCTAAAATATTTTAATTTTTTAAAATATAAAATTTTTAATTTTCTCTATATTTTTGAAATAGGTCAATTGTCACACAAATATGTCTGTCGCAAATGTTATTCAAAGCCTGAGCAAACGTTTCTTCTGCACAACAATCACAAAATCCTCGACTTGCTTCATATCTTGGGGAGATTAAGAATATCGTGACTGCTGCTTATTTTGCAAAAAAGAATAAATCAAGAGAAGATATTGCAATTCACCACAAAAGGAACACAATGCGAACAAATGTGATAACCTAAGAAAGATATCGCACTTCTACGAAGACAAATGCAAATAAAAAAAAAGAAGACTCACCGTTAAAAATCTTAATTCTCTATAATTAGGGTTGTCATATTTCCTCCCAACTTTTAATCCTCATAAAAGAGCAACTTATAATTAAAGGAAGTAATAGTCCATTCTCACTCCTACTTTTTCCTTCTTAAGGGTTCCAATTAAAATGATTATTTAACATATTTTAAAAAATTATATAAGTGTATAATTATTTCTGAATGAAAATTAGATTAATTAATTCTTTTGCTATCATATTAGATTAAATTCAACAATAAATTATATTAAACAATATAATAGTACTAAATTAATATTAAATACATAAATATATAGTTTGTGTAAATAAAAATATATAAATGAATAATATTACATGAAAAAGTATTATTAAAAAAAAAACAAAAAGATCAAATAAAAAAAAAAGAAAGCATTGGGACTACATTGAGCCCATGCAAAAAGGAACAAACTCTCTATAAATAAAATAAAGGAAGTTGAAACCTATTATGAAAAATATCCACACTTAAATTAGTCATTCTCTCAGCACAACTATTAACTTCCCTAAAAACATGAATCTGTCTAAAATCCACAGTAGCACAAATCTACAGAGGACATTTACCTTTAATAGTCTAATGAATGATATGAGTCAAACCAAAAGCTTGACAAAACAAAGAATAGTCACACTCCAATCTCCACAAGTTGCAAAACTTCAAACACTTCTTGTAACTTCATCAGAATCCAACTAACTTTAGAAAAGTGTCAAAAAAACTTGCATAGGAGATTGGACCCTCCCAATTCTAGTGCTAATGTTAAACTTTTTCAAACTATAAAATCTAAAATCTGATTAGTCGTATGCTTTATGAAAATATTACTAGAGGTTCTGATACAATTCTTAATGAAATGTAAAATAATATTCTTTTTAATAACTTGCTGAAATTTGATAAAATTTTTCATCTTCTAAATCATCTATGATAGAAATGATAATGGCCGAAAATTTAACTAAACGAATAAAATAACTACAAAGAACTTTAATAAAAATAATTAATTCAAAAAAATAAATAAGTCCATGAAAAATATTTTGAAAACATTCAGTGAATACAATAATTTATTTAAAGAGTATTACTAAAATAAGCATAAAAAATTGCACTAATTTAACATGTACTTATACGAGGAGAGCGACACGAACAGTTATACTTGTAGGTTATCCAATCTTTTTATAAAGTTAGCCTTAGAATCATGTGAAAAAAATATTAAAAATAAAATAAAATAATATAAAAGTTAAAATTAATGTTTTTTTATTATAAGTTTATTTCACATAATAAATATACTTTAACTGATTTTAAAAAATAATATTTAGTTATTGTTAAAGTATATGTATCTACACAACTTAGAAAAACCACATAATCTGATTGTGAAGGAGACACAGACAATAAGATCTATATACATTTAATATTATACCTAATCAATATTAAGAGAAATATAAATAAATAGGAAATTCCATGGCACTTTCTTAATATCAAATCATTACTCTGAACAATACATATATATATATATAATTTATGGATAATTGGATATTATTTTTTAGTTTTAGATCCTATTAATTTCTACATAATTAAATTATTGTTGCTCCAATACAATTATTTCTTCTTCTACTTACTAGTTAATTGAACATAAAGTAAAATACTCTAACTTTTTTTATATGTTTTCCTTACATTTTTTTTTTTTATCTATATGGGTCTCTCTTCTAAGGGTACAAGTATAATATTCTTTTAAAAACTAAAGGGATATAACTAAATAATGATTTTAAAATAAAAAAAATGCTATAGGATTTGAAATGAGTTAAACTCTGTAATTCAAGAAAATATCAGAAATATCAAGCTAATTTACTCTAATAACAATGAACACAATCATAAAACATACAAACATATTTCTTATTTTGTACTATATTAATATCAATGAAACAATAAAAATCCACACCCACACATGATGTTCTCAGAAGTCAAAATCATCCTGATTAGGCTTTGGTGAGGTTAACAAAGCAGTGTAGAGGCGAAGCCTATCTTCTCCCATGGAAGAGGACCTTGACAAGGGTCTCCTAGGCCTTATAAAGGACAGTGAGGTCAAAGTCAACCTATGCTTGTACCTCCTCCAAGCCAATTGAATGGCCACTGCAGCCCATGTTCTCCACCCTGGTGAGTAATACCTTGCACTTCTCTTCACCTTTTCCTTAACAAATGTGTACCTGAAATGTTGTGTCACATACTTCACATCCTCAGCTTCAAGCCCAAAAGCCTCTGTGGTTTCCAATGTGATGAGTGTGGATGAAGATGGTGGAAGACGTTCTATGAAGGGTCTCCTCAAACACCATGAAAGAAGCTCATCACCACTGAAGTTTCCTGGCCCTAACATGCAGCAACTCTTCACACCATCCCTCAGGACTTGGCTGCTTTGAAGGTGACCCCTTACTACAAACAGCATTCTCTGAACTGGGTCTCCTTCTCTTGCTATCTGCATCATATACTCATCTTTTCACTACCAAATAACATTTTTTCCATAATGTAAGAACATAACAATGCATTATGCACTGAGGTATTTCTATATAGTGGAAATTAGAACGTACTGTTTCTCCCTTTGTGAATATCAGAGACTTCACACGGTCACAGATGTTCTCTAGAACCAGATCGTCCATGTGTTGAAACAGAGGCACCTGTGGAAAACAAATATTTAAGAAAAATTTTAATTTTGTCAAATCTTTAAATTTACATATTGTTTATTTTGATGTCATTGTTCTTGAGCTATTTGTTTACCTGTCTAACCAAATCTAGACAAAGATGGTACTTGATGTCTCTTCTTAAGCCTTCAGGAAGATTTCTGGTCATCTCGTATTCATCAACCCCTCTCATGGCAGCCCAACGTTGCCTCTCATAGTTACGCACCCGTTGTCGAAACCCTTGTGGCAACCTTCGTTTCCTCATCCACCATTCAATGTTCCTCATCTCCAATTGCATCGCTTGCTTCTTTGACGTTGTTGCATGCAAAAATACCTGCTCCATCATAATACCAAATCATTCTTCATTCCAAATATTTCCCTCACCAAATCAATATTCATCTTAGCAATTGGTAATGGTGTTTGTTACCTTGATGTTCCCGATCAACATAGTCACTAGAAGAAGGCCACTGGTCAGCACAATGATGTTGAAAACCACTTCTAGCCATTCTGTTGTACTTTCTAGGTTTCCAAAAGTGCTTATCACATCAACAATATATGGTTTAAATTTTGGAGTAAGCATCAAGCAAAAATAACTATCAAACAAAAAGATACGATGATTGAGCAAATATTAGTGAAAATGCATGACTGTGCCATGACTTTTATAAGATTTAATTATGTATTTATTATTTGGAAAATTTTATGAAAGTAATTTCTATCAACATTTTTCGTTCTTTTTTTTCATATTTACTAATTTATTAAATACTAATTTGTCAGCACAAAAAGTTAAAAACTGTCTTATCATTCTTTATTTTAAAAATGCCATTTTAACCTTTTTTATTGTTTTTTACAAAATGTGAAAAATATATAATTTAGAAAATAATAACAATTAAATAGTAAAATGTGAAATTAAACCCTCTAATAGTATGTGCTTTTAGTGTACTAAATAGGAAGTTCATGGCATAATTCTGCTGTCAAGCTCATGGTCACTACAGAGAGAAACGAGGCACAAAATGGTTGATATGAAGACGACAAGTGAAAGGAGGATGAAAGACTAGAAGAGTTTAAGGAGATGGAAAATGAATAGGTAAGAAAAGAAAGGTACCTAAGAGTCATTAGGCCCCAGAAGATAGGGAAAAGAATCTTTTCCAAACGATTATCATTAGTGACAAGCTGAACGGTCCATTTATAAGCTCCATAGTTGTAGTTGTCAGGGCTATTTAAGCAAGTGTGCCTAACTTCCCTGTTCTCTGCCCATGCCAACCTTGTTCTATCCCTAACCAAGAAACTGTTGCTTCCATAATATATAGGGCTTTGACATGACAGAATGTTCGTGCCACAACCACTTGTTTTTCTACACTGCACTTTCAGACACTTCGCTGCCCTTTGAATCCCCAGCAAGTACCAACATGCCCCTGCTGCCTGATAATTTGTTCATAAACAGATTGAATTCAATTTCACATTATATATATTTCAAAAAGGAGAATCTAGCTTCAAATTTCACGAAAGTTCAAACCAACATACTTATTTGCATACTGAATACTTGGATGATACTTCTTGAAACAAGGAAAAATGTAAAATTGTCTTTGTGCTGATATTATAAACATATAGTGTTGGTTTCACTATTCATTAAATCATTGGAGAATTAGAAAAGGGGAAAACAAAAACTATGTCTTAATTTTCTACCACCAAAGCCACTCATTTATCTCTCACCACTCTTTCACTATTGTTATGTCTAAGTCTTTTTTATACAAGATAACAAATAAACTCGTAAGTATAATCTTAAAAGAAAGTGTATCTACCCGCATATACAATTCCGGTAAGAACAGAAACTATATAAACTAAATCTAGGTGTAGGTACATATATTTAACTTTTTAAATTACATACACGAATAAAAATAATATATACATATTGACTCCATCTTTGTTATTATACTTGTTCTTACTTTAAGTTTATTTGGTAATCCATCATAAAATTTATGTAAATATAATTTGATTATTATTATTTAACAAATTTCTTTCATTTTAACGTTGAATTCTTGATGAAAATAGAAAAGAATACAAGAATAAATTTTTAATTCAGAAATATATATATATATATATATATATATATATATATATATATATATATATATATATATATATATATATATATATAAAAAAAAAATATAAAAATATATAAAAATATTTTATTAAAAAAAATAAAAAAAAAAGTTAT
>Ga0099824_1010228_pt1 | contig 11176 bp, 4 predicted proteins | sample SiratrowhiteBW_FD_76837 | JGI IMG/M metagenome (GOLD analysis project Ga0099824, IMG submission 76837) | Root nodule microbial communities of legume samples collected from California, USA - Siratro white BW | ecosystem: Host-associated > Plants > Roots > Nodule | place: USA: California... | reverse complement strand
ATGCATAAAAAATTGAATCAATCTATCACACAAAAATATATCAATTAATCAAAAATTCAAAAATGTTCAAATCAATGAAATACTCAAAAAAAAAAAAAAATTTCAAGAATCCAAATTCTTTCTTACCTGTGATTTGTAATTCTCTAAACCTAATGATTTGTCCTACGAAACTCAGTTGTTTTGTCTATCTCTCCTATTTCTTCCTTTTCCTAAGATGTTGCATTCATTCTTCAATATAGCTCATGTCCAAAAGCTCTCTTAAGTTTGACAAATCTCTTTTCTAACAAAGGTTTTGTGAATATATCTATGAGTTGATCCTTTGTAGGAATAAACTACAGATCAATTTTTATTTTTATTTTTAAACATAATCTCTTATAAAGTGGTATTTTATTTCAATATGTTTCGCTCTAGAGTGAAAAATTGGATTTTTGGACAAACTTATTGCAATATTATTATCACACATAACTGGAATGTTTGTCTCATGGACTTTGTAATCCTCAAGTTGATTCTTAATCCATAGCAATTGCAACCAACACCGTGTAGCTAAATCATATTCAACTTCTACTATGTACAAGACAATCGTTCTTTGTTTCTTACTAGTCCAAGGGATCGGATTACCTCTTACGAAGTGACAACCTCCATTTGTGCTCTTCCTTTTTTCATTGTCTCTAGCGTATTCAACATCACAGTAACTCTACAGACTAAAATTTTCTCTAGCTTTATAATAGAAACCAATAGTAGTAGTACTCTTGAGATATCTAAAAATTCTCTTAACTACAATTAGATGCCCTTCTCTAGGATCTGATTGAAAACAAGCACATAAACAAACACTAAACATGATATATGACCTAGATGTAGTTAAATACAATAAAAACCCAATCATCTGCCTATACTCAGTTATATCTATTGGTTTAGATTCTTTTTTCTAGGTTTAGAGATGTTGAGGGATGCATTGGGATACATATTATTTTGGTTTCGTCTAGTCTAGATTTTCTTAAAAGTTCCTTAACATACTTTGTTTGATGTAAGAAGATTTTATCATTTGTCTGTTTTATTTGAAGCTCTAAGAAAAATTTCATCTCACCCATCATACTCAATTCAAATTCAATTTTCATAAAGGTTGAAAATTCTTTACACAAAATATCGTTTGTAGCAACAAATATTATATTGTCTATATAGACTTATACTAAGATAAAATCACTTAAATGATCTCTATGAAACAAAGTAGTACCTACACTTTCTCTTTTTAAAATTATTTTCAAGTAGAATGTTGCTCAGATGTTCATACCAAGCTCTAGGAGCTTCCTTGAAACCATACAATTTTGCTAAGATTAACAACATGATTAGGCAATTTAGTGTTTTCAAAACCTAGTGGTTGTTTCACATAAACTTCTTCTTTAATGAATCCATTCAAAAAAGCACTTTTAATATCCATTTGATATAACTTTATTCTACTAAATGCAACAAAAGACAACAAAAGTCGAATAACATCTAATCTAGCTACTGGAGAATAAAAAGTATAGTTAAACTCTTTTTCTTCCTAATCTTCCTCTGAGGATGTGATCTTGATATCTCCTCAAGTGATGATTTTCCACAACTAGTAATGACTTGATGTACATCTCCATATGACTTTCTAATAAGGAAAGTCTTCTCTTATGTGTAGGGGGCTTGAGGAGGGAAGCTCCTTCAATGATCAGATGGGGCTTCAATCTTTCCATGTTGAATCTTTTCCTCTAATAGCTATTAGGCACTTAACCCTTTAGATGTTGAGCTCTGATACAACTATAAAAACATGTCAAAACACATAAAGGGAGTGTTGAATTGTATTTTTTTTTATATAAATTTTTGAAAATATCTTTGATGGTACATAATTAGACAATAGTTTTATACTTGACATACCATCTGTCAAAGAATGTCAAAAACTAAGTTTGAAAAAACATTTTTCTTATGTTAGTGTAAAGAATGTCAAAAACTAAGTTTTAAAAAATATTTTTCTTAGGTTAGTGCACATTTAATAATATTCAATTTTAATAGGATAAAGGAAGAATAATATACTCTCAGGATTTTATATTGGTTTGTCTAATAGCATAGACTACATCTAGTTCTCAATCAACTAATTGATTTTCACTATGCAGACTAATGTTACAAGATACAACATGAGTATTCTTTTAAAATATAGTCACTCTTGCCTAACCCATCAAGTATGATTTAAACACTTAGCCACTCTTGACTAAAACCAGTTTATTATTGCGGAACATAGTGACTCCTAATTAACCCACAAGTATTCTTTAACAAATAATCACTCTTGGCTAAGACAAGGTTTGTCTAAAGTGTGATCTAAAAGATCATAAAGTTCTCTCTCTAGAGAAGGTATCGCCTTTTGACGTATACAAGGTTTATATACTCTTTTAGTTTGCTAATGAACACACAATGTTCTTACAAAGCCTTTAGGACATAGAAAATACATTCAATAACAGTTTGGCACTTTGCAAATTATCATTAGATGTTTGTTCTTCTCCTCAAAGGATGGCTTTATATAAGTGTTGAAGAAAAAGAGTCCATACAAATCCTTTTTTGGCTGTTGAGTAGCTTTAACTCATAGAGGGTGCATTAAATGTGCTCCATGCATGTATTAAATGTTTTTCTCCTTTCCAAGCAACATCTCAATAGGTGGTACAACTTATCAATCTTAATTAGAGTGCCTTTACTCGAAATTGTATAAAAACACTAAACTGTACAGGTTAGATAATCTTTTCCAAAGTTAACAAAGCACACACTAGGGAGTTGTTGAAGCATAGCAACTTTAGTTTATTTTCGTAGAGATCATCTGTGTGATATATGCTTTTATGAATATTCTTGATTGACGAAGAAAGCGAACATTCTCTACAACATAGAATAAACATAAAAAGATTTTAATGAAGTACAATGTTAACTTAAGACTATGTGTGTGTCTTCTAAACATAACAATACTTATTAAATAGAAAAGTGTTTGCAATGTATGATATAATCTATCAAACAAAATATTTACATATTACATTATCTGTTATGAGGGAAAACCTCTCGTTTTAAGATGAAGTATGATCATGTTTTATGCTTTGTTGTTTAACTAGATTTAATCAAAATATGGGTTGTTGGATTTTTCTCTAACAAATAGTTTGACAATTTTTTTTTGACATAATTAACCATGGAAGGATTCTTGATGTTTAATTTTCATATGTTAGAATTTTGCTCAAAGAATTTAGTCACGACGCCTTAAAAATTTGAAACCATTAAAGAACATAAGGAATTTATAAAACACTACTTTGGCAAAATTGTTGAATATGCCATGGGCATAAGAATTAAGGAAGCTTATGAGACGTGGAGGGAACTTTTCAAGCCAAGAACTATAATAGATAGTAAATACAATCAAAACAACAATAATTGTGCCTTCTCACCTTATTTTTAATGTGAAAAAATAAAAGTATTCACACGAGTTTTAGTGGAGGTTAGTTGCAAAATGTCAAGTGTAATAAGTTAAGACATGGGTAAAGTATGCAAACTTTATCGTAAACAAGAGGTTAAAATTTGCAAGGATCTACTAGAAGAAGAAATACTTATAGCATCATGTTTCATAACCAATTCTAGAAAAGGTTGGTTTATTGTTCGTTTATAAATAATGATTGTACAAATCACAAAATACATCAAAGAACTAAATTAAGTTGTCATCTCCTAAATAAAAATTAGAAAACTAATTGATAAGGAAGATATAAGATTAGTTACATTTGGAATTGGTTGTCTTATTACACTTATGAAATTAATTAAAATTTGTTAAGTATTACTTCATTATTGAAAAAAGTTATTAATAAAGTATATTTCACGTGATTAAAGATTTATAAAAATAAGAGTGTTTAAAGTTTCATAATTTATATAGAAGAAGAGTCATGAATGAAATTGGAGACCAAAATGTCTCACAAAAGTAAACCTACAAAGAACAATATGCTATAAAAAATCAAATTGAACAGAGTTGTATTTCAGAAATTCCTAAAAGCATTTCGAAGTTTAATGTGAAATCTTTTAATTTGACAAAGACAAGGATTTGGTGATGGTAAAATGAGTTATGGATGCAAGTTGAAATGTGGTGGTGGTCTCACTTAAGAAAGATGATGGACAAAATTACAAGGAAAAAACAAGACAAGAAAAACAAGATCCAAATTTGAACTTGCATGCAACTTCAAATCAAGCAGTGTTGAATGCAATGATCCAAAGCGATAACACGAGATCTTTTAATCTTGTTTTTATGCTATTTTTTACCATTTTGTTACGTGTTCTGCAAGTAGCAGATGTTTAGACATTTGTTCCTTAAATTATGGTTATCAGGTAGCAAACAGTTTTTTGCATGTTAGTTTTTAAGTTCACAAAATATACAGGTCTCTGTTTATGCTTTTTAACAGCAACATCGTGAAATTAGGATTATGCTGCACAGTTCTACTAGCATTCCGGATTACAGTAAGTTTTCAAGGAAATCCTTCAATCCCTATGAATGAAAACTAATTCCCTATTAAATTTTCTTCCACCTAATTTAGTATTTTATTCATTTGCAATTATAAATATAGAATGACAAGTTCTACTTTAAATAGAAATTAATGAAATGAACACCATATAAATAGAAAGAGCCACAAATCATAAATTATCAAATTACTCACAAATCATAAAATTTCAAACCTCTTATATCAAAAAGCATGAATTAGACTCTATGGAAACAATTATAGATTGATTCACATGTCCAACATAGAATGGGGGCAGAGAATGAGTTATTCTCAATCAGCTGCTAAAGGCTTCACCTTCTCTCGCAGAAACTGCAGTATATGCTCACGTTTCCAATCATCAATCCTGCAGTAGACAAAAGGAGAAAAAGAAGATAAATAACATATCTATTTTTTTATAAGAGACCATTTTAACTACTATAGAGTACAGTTGTAAAAAAACTATTAGGGTGAAAATGCAACCATGAACCATCTTTGTATGCAGTCTTTAGTGCACCTTTTTTTACCACTACATTAATCTAAACTCCACATACATACCCTGTAACATCCACATTAGATTCAATCTCTTCTCCTTCTATCATTAGGATTCGAATACATAATCAATCACTACCACCAGGAATCACAAAACAAATCATTTTCCCATCATCTATAATAAGTAAATTTATCTAATCATCAATCACCTAATATGAAAAAAAGGATCATAACAAAACCATCCATTTAACTTTTATGAGGGTTAATTATCCATCCTTCAACTCTCAAAATTTAACTAATTTTTTATCATTAAATACTTTTTAAATTTACCTTCTTAAAAAAAGCTTTCAAAAATATATTTTAAAGTTTATTTTACAAAATATATTTTTAAATTTTTTAAAACATTATTTTTATGGATTTATTGAATATCGTTTTTTGAAAAAAAAAAAATTGTGATAAAGTTTAATTAAAAAAATTTAATAGATTAAGTTATGTCTTTTGTGTTTCCGAAAGAAATTCTACGGGTGGTCAAAGAAACATTAATTTTGAAAATGTTAAGAATAATTTAGAAATTAGGGTTTTCTGCTGTTGACAAGACATACATTAGAACATGATGCAGTCATTCAACCTGTGTAGCTTACTCTACTTTTCATAACAACAATAACACACATTTGAAAAATTAGCAATAGCCATAGTACCTTCATCGGCCATACGGCTCATTTAAAGTTTAAGGTTTAAAATAATAATAATAATAATCATAGCACATGTTTTTACAAGAAATGCAGTTTCTTCAATGACAATGAATCATATTCATTCACGCATTGGGAGTTTTCTTGACTGCACATATCATATGTGACCCTATTAAACTAATGAATAATAAAAATCGTATAGAAATGCAGTGATTCAAATCAGCTTACAGGAACACCAACATATTAAAAGAAAAAAGAAAACAAAACCGCTGAGTATCTAAAGTATTCCCTACCTCAGAGGAGGATCCAGATGGAACATCGTGTGCCTCTTTCACTTTCTCAAACACCTAAGGAAAGTCATAAGAACACCCCAATAGTTATTTGAAAAATTTTCACTTTGTTTAGGAGGATTGGAGGGGCAGAACAGGGAAAGGGCCTGAGTCGCAAAAGGGAAGGAAGTTCACCAGATCACAAAATTATCAACATTAAAATATCATCATGTGAAGATTGACTTAGTAAAATCTTGTGTAGAAGTCCATACACCATCTAACCATGCTAGATTAGTGTTTGATACGTAGTTTCAATTATATTTGATAGATAGTTTACTGTCTAGTCTCTTCCCATCTATTTAGACTTAGACTCTGAGATAAAACCGTCTAAGTGACTTTTCATTCTAGTAATAAAAAGTACTATTCATGCGTCTTCCTCATTAATCTAAGCGCATCTCACATGAGTCAGTTGTAACAATATTAATGTTTAACTAGGACCTTTGTATCATTAGAAGCTAACATTTGAATTGTACTTAAGTGAGAATTTGCTGTTTGAGAGAAGCTATGAAGTTATAATCTATGAGTTTAATGAATTTTCCCGTGGACGTAGATTGAAGTTTTTTACCACTTCAATTGAACTAAGTTAATTTCTGTGTATAAATAATGTTTTTGTTCTTCCTCTTACAGTTCCTATATTTGCGAGTTTCTTTGTTTTCGTTCTGTTTGTGTGGTAGATGTTCTACAGTGAATCTGTTTACCAATCTCTCATGGTTGTGTTTGGGGGAAACGTGGGTTGTTACAAAATACAAGGTTATCTAAAGTTTATCTCTCAAACTTGACAATCTTAATCCACCAGCTGTATGCCACTGGCCAATTTGTAAAGAGCATAGTTGTTGGAAAGCTGCCTTAATTGCAGTCACCCCTGGTCTGTATAGTTGTGACCTCTTTAAGGGCTGCCTTAATTGCTGTCTTATGGATCATGGTTTAATTCTAGATTGATTAGAGATATAACTTAAACAGATCTGACAAAGCCTTAATAGTTCTCAGCTTATAAGTTTGTTTTATGAAGTTGGATTAAATCCTAAATCCAAATTCAAAAATAGTACCAGAGTCCATCCTCAATTTATTTAATCAATTACATTGTCACAGTCCGGACCAATAGGCCTAAGCATGAGGGGATGTTGGAAATCCGCCTTAGTTTCAGTTAACCCTATCCACATACGTTTCGCAAGTAATGAGCTTTTAGTGTTTAGATCTTACATCAATTAGAGATATGGCTAATATGGATTTTATAAGGCTTCAACACTAAAGAAATGAAATTGAAGAAAACTTACCAAAAAATTAGCGTCCTTTCCTCCTGAATGATTTTTGCCAGTAGAATTTGAACCATCAAGGGACCAGTTAGAAAACAGCTCAGCTACCCCAGGAATAGCTTCCTGTAGAAGGATCACTAATAAATAAGCTGATATTTAAACTAGCAAAGATATAAAAAAGGGAAAAAACGATGCATACATTGTTTATACCAACTAAAGCCTCTCCTTGGATAATAGGTTGAAGTTTTCCAGTTTCAGGCATGCTTTCTTCAAAAGCCTTACCCAGTACCTTACTTCCTCTGGCAGAACTGCTATGTGCACACAGCTCTGGCAATGCATTTTCCTGTATGATAATTAATGAACAAAGTAAAATGCTTGATCCAAAAATGTCAGGGTAAAAATTTATAAAAAAAATAAAAAGAATCAGATCAAGAGCAGGATCTCAAGTGATATTATGTGCTGGAAGTAATTATGTAAATCAGGATGACTGTTATAAGTTGCATTTGTACGTTATGAATCATCTTAAACAAGACCCCTTGCTGTGTACATTAGGAACAAGCAATTCATCCAAAGTATCATGTTCTCTCAACACATATTTCACTTTCATAGATTGTCAAAAAATATGTACAAACTATAAAGTTAAAATCTATCATTAAGACTAGCTGCTAAGAAAGAGAACCAAGCAATTAAGGACTATCCCATACTACTCTTTCCACCTTCTAAAGGTACCCACAACTTTACAGGATTCGAATTCCTCCATTTGCAAAAAGACGTGCAAAATCTCTACAATTGATATTGCAATATAGACAACGAAAAGCAAATTGATTAAGCAAGTGCTGTAACCTTCTCAACTTCCACCATTTCCTTGAAATTCTTTTCTGCACACTGTAGATCTTTTAGCACACCATTCCTGTTCAAAAATGATGCGAACATATATGTGGGACCTGAAATGAAAACAAATACAGATCTAATCAAATAATCTGACAAAGTCATCATCATGTGTGATAATGCGTGGTGCTCACTTTTATTCACCACAAAAAATATTCACTGATAGTTGTACAAAAAATATTTCCAACCTTCAAAATAACAGAGACCAGTATCACTAATAATATATTTTGATAAAAATGAGACCCGGCAGTACAGTATGATGGCCGTGCTTATGAAAACATGAAAGAAAACAAGTAGAACCACAGCTCCACACACAAAAGGGATGCAAGTTGATGCTATCTTAAGTTTGATTTGATTGAATCTTTTCATGAAAAAATCTGGAGCAAGTGTAAAATTGAATCATAAAGTGTAATTAAAAATATCCTCCAAGAAAGTAAATAAGAAAAAATGTTTCAAACTAATTACGTACAATCATCACGACCTTTTAAAGGAGGGACACCACGTCCACCAGCTCCCTGGCGAAGACTAATTGTTATCGCAGGATTGATCAGTGCATGTTGGCTCTTTTGAATCTTAAGAAAAAGCAAAATAGTTGCACCACATGTAAATTTAATTTGACTGAAATATTAAGGGCAGAGGGGAAGAAAAAGCAATAGAGATTGTACCTTGTCTATATCTTCAAATGGAATAACCACCTGCCAAATACCAAAGCAAATTATATGATAACTAATAAAAATAAAGACACTACAAAACAAACAGATTTTCAATGTTCATAAGTAAGAAAGGGCTTTTTTTCCCCTTTCTAAATTCATATAAATTAACAATGAAGTGCTTATTTTTTTTTTTCCAAAGTCATACAGCTTCAGTAAATGAAGTTCCAGGTAAAACAAAATCCTATGACTAATAATATAACTGTTTTGCAAAACCAGAAACTAAGATGAAATCTGAATTACTAAACTCCTAATTTTTATCAATATCTCTTCAAATTAAAACAGATGACGTGAGTGATAGATCGACAACCTCGTACAAGAAACAATGCAAGCTATACACTTTGTTTGGTTGTGCAAAAGATGGGTTAGAAAAGGAAGTAAAGAATCGAGAAGAAAATGGGATTTGGTTGTGTAGAGATGTGATGAAATTTGGTTGGGACTACACTGAAAGTTTTCCTAGTGCATTTGATCAGAAATGCGAGAAAAGATGAGCTGGTAAGTATTTGAATAATCGTAATCGATTATGGTCTTTTAAATTGACCAAAAAGTATATGAAAAATCCAAAACAACCCAGGCATAAATTCATTAAAGAATTATAATAGTTCCTCTTTTTTGTTTTCTTTCGAACCAAATACAAACACCTTTATAATTTCCATTCATTTTTGGTCTGTGTACTCTATTTCAATTCAACTAAACAATTTCTTTTTACCAAATTTTTATCTATTTCACTTTTACTCTCTCAAATCCTTTCTCCTCAACCAAACAAAGGCATAGTGTTCACTACACAAACTTGACAAAACAGAAGCACACTCTGACCTTCATTTCCTTATTAAATACATTGGAATAGAAACAAATATGCCTTGCTGAGACATACATACGACCTTGGTACAAGCATAACGTCTCCAGTGCACAAGTATATGTATGATCAACAACCTGAAAAATATGCTTCACTTGTCATCTTTTTATTTTGTGCATATTTGAAGAGAAAAAAAAACCACCACGTTAGTAATCATTATCAAGAAACAAACAAGTTAAATTTTTGTCAGTAACCTCGTTTGGATGAAGACCAAATATAGTTTGAAGAGGCCCAGTAGTGAGCCCATGTGTTTCCTGGGGTGGCATCCTTCTTTGAGGATTGGCTCCTCCACCGTAACCATTTATCCTATCACTGCAGTCAACTAATAACTAAGAGAAATAGACCAATATATGATGATAATAACACCACCCAAGTATCGATGACCAACAAAATACACATTTTTCAAAACAAATATAAAATCAAAAGCCTCACCTGGAAACATTTCCAGAAACTTGTGTTATTCGAAAAGAAACCTGACATTCAGTTATATATTAATGATGATATTTAGCAGACATAAAAAATTATTAGAAGTAAAAGACAAACAAAAACTTAGAAACCAGACAAAATTTCTTCTAACAGCGGGTACTACCTGCCCAGATGGACTTTCCAAAGCATGCCACGCTGCACCAGTTTTACTTTCACTTTCAACAGGAACAGTCACTGAACCAAGAAGGATGCTTGTGGTGAAGATATTCCAATCATAAATTGCAACATTGATCTGCTACATCAGCGGGGAAAGAAGTCAAGTTTAACGAAAATCTTGATAACAGATTTAATCGTGCATTCTTTTCCTAAATAGGTTACCCCAAGTTCCTCTCTAATACATAAATGCATTATCAGCTGCCAAAAATATATAATATTGCATGAAATATAAAGCTAGGAGGTAAGATAAAATTATTTGACATCTGAGAGAACATAAATCCAGGTAGAGTGAGTGAGAGAGAGAGAGAGAAAGAGAATACTAAGCATGTTCTTTGAAATAAGTTCAGTTATAGAAAAAAAATCTTGGTGCTTAATGGTGTGAATAACTTAAAACATCAGCATCACTCTTCTATGATAAGAATTGAGCCTTACATTGGTATAATTACTCGAAATCAAACTAACATAGATGATAATAAGCTACCTGGACGGGAAGTTCATGAACAGAGAAACTGAAATCCTCGCCCCACAATGGATTTCTTGAATCACGGATCACGGAACTGCGACAGCACACCAGAATATCAACTTGAGGTCCCACTGAACAATGTTGAGCTAACGTCTTCTTCCTAATTAGATATATGCTAGAGTATGGAAAACGTGTATTTTCAGTGGGTCGCACCTCTAACAGAGGCAGACAGAGCACATTCTTTTTTGTCATTTCTGACACAATCTTTGGGAAACAGTACACACACATGTGTATATATATATATATATATATATGTATATGTATATATATATATATATATATATATATATAT
>Ga0099824_1010227_pt1 | contig 11178 bp, 10 predicted proteins | sample SiratrowhiteBW_FD_76837 | JGI IMG/M metagenome (GOLD analysis project Ga0099824, IMG submission 76837) | Root nodule microbial communities of legume samples collected from California, USA - Siratro white BW | ecosystem: Host-associated > Plants > Roots > Nodule | place: USA: California... | reverse complement strand
TATATATATATATATTAACTCTTATTTTCAAATAGACGATACCAATATATTAAAATTGAAAAAGACATAAAGTTCTAAATCGTGGGTCTGACGAATCGTTTATCCATTTAGAAGAGCGATCGATCTCATTCACAAATAAGTTTTTTTTTGGTGCTCTGTAAAAAATTCCTTATGATGGTGGATTTCCTTATAATGTTGCTAAACTAATAAAAGGCATGCTACAATAGCTTTTGACAAAGGGCTATGGCTAAAGATTCTAAATCTAGCATTATCATAGACGATGGTAATTCTGAAAGGATTTAATTAGATACGTACGTAAAATTAATTAACTTTGTTTCTTGTTATTTAGCTCATAATTTGTGGAAAATTTTGAGTGGGGCAATCGATTTGGAAAAAGGAATGTTGATTCGTATTTTTCTATTTACGGTAAATATACAAACATCAGCTTGCACTTTTAAAGCATTATTATTATTATTATTTTGTTTTCATACATGGATTTGCTTGTGGAGAAATAACATGTTGATAAACTATGGAGCTTTTATGGAAGTACACACAATAGAAATGAGACAATGTAAAAGGAAGAAATGTTACACATGAGAGAAAGAAGTAACTGTGTTGAATCCCAAGTAGGATTTTGGCTTGATTCTTATAAAAGAAAGCAAGTTACTTTGATGACGATAATGTTGGGTAAAAGTAATGGCCAGTTATGCACTCACGATCTAATCAAGAAAACAGCAAAATTTTCAAAAAAGCGCGTTATGTAAAGTGAATAGATACTCATCTTTCCAAAAGAACCCTTTGTAATAGAACTGCAAAAGATGCCCATATTTATGCTCAAAGTTGTCCAAGAAACGTTATCTTAATAATAAACATATTATTCACTCTGCTTCACCACAATCTTGAATCCGATTAATTGCTATCAATCGTTCTTTTCTACTGTCACATAACTTGTTCTATATAAGTTAATACTCCATAATCTGGGAAATTTCAGATCCAGGATCCACTTCTCACTCAAGGTGCCTAAATTTCTCTTTGAGAGGTCACAAAAGTCTTCTAACCCAATTTCGAATCCTTCCAATATTACTTTAATTTATTTTTAATAAAATAATTCTTCACCTATGTGGAATCATCCAAATTAATCTAAACGAAGTCTTGTATAATTTTCATTCAAAAAAATTAGTAAACGAAATTTCAGATTCAACAAATGGTAGTATTGATTGGTGTATTTGATTTATATGAATTAATAGAGACTCCTTTGGAATCAATAAAAGCATGAGACACCCGCACTTACATTCCAGGAAGTATCAATATCTTTTTACATGACATTTGAATATGGAAGGGTATCGATACCTTTATATTTAATTCGTACATTAAAATTTATTCGTAGATAATTTATAATTTAATTTTATGATATTTTAAATTCCATGTTGTAAAAGTTGACGAGTATTTTATTTTTAGATTTGAAACAAACATGTAAATGAAATAGCCAAAAACTAAAAAAAAATGTAAAGATCTTAAACAAAATAACCGTCATTGTCATCTCTATATTATTTATAAAATGAGTATTAGAAGTTCGGGTCTTTATAATTTAGTGATTAAAAATCACTATACTTTAAAACGTGGAGGTGGGGTAGAATTTGTTAAAAAAATATTATAATTTGTTTAGATAGAAAGAAGGATCCATGAGAGAGAATATTATGATATATAATAACGATGAAACATGTTGCTGGATGTTGTTAATTAATTAATGAATTAATTACTAACTGTATTTTAATAAAGTAACCAGCTGCAAACAGTTAAAAGGTTTTCTTGTGAAGCAATTCTAGGGTTAATGATTGAAATCATTTTTTGAAAATGCTAAAATACAATAATCTTTGTGGGCTCTAGCAACATTAACATCAATATCCATGAGGAAATAAAATAGTTAGGCCAATGAAAATCTGAGTGACTGAAAAACAACCTTGAGAGAGAGAATTTGATTAATAAAATATATTAACTAAGGATGGTTATGGGATAGAAGAATGGCATTTATCTATGGTGGGAGCATAAAAACAGAAATTGTAGATTGGAATAATAAATTATATATTAATTAATTAATTAATTAATTAATAAAGTATGAGGCAAAAGAACAGACTTAAAAGAGAGAGATTGGAAAGAAGCAGGGAAGAAATTATTGGCCCTGAAAGAGAGGAGAGGAATATGAAGCCGTCACTCATTCTCCAACATCGATCTTCCTCTCTTTCACCTAACAAAGTTCCATCCTTAGACAAAAACCCTAACCTTCACAATCATTTCTATCCTTCTCTAGGGATAGTCTTAATAATAATCTTATTTTAGAATAATCTTCTACGTCAAGCCCTACTTAATTAATGACGTGTACCTTCAACATGTGTTGCTACTCCCCGTTGATTTAGCTTCCAACGAAAACAACACTTCTACCTCAAAACTATGTGTTTTAATTATGTTAGCTATTTAATCAACATTTTCTAGCCATTCGTTGCTTCGTTAATTTCTAAGCTTATCTCGTTAATCATTCTTCTAACGTTGTTACTTGTCAATAACTATATATTTATCCACACCTGGTTTAATCTTAAATTACATGGCACTGTTTCTCCGACAGGATCATATATATTTCATGATTAATGGCCTCAGTTCCCCTTTCAATAACCGTCTCTGTTTGTCCCCACCAAACTTCATCTTTGGGACCACTCACTTCCCATTTCTTGCAATGGCAAAAAAGGTTCATATATATCATCTCATTATAAAATTTGAAAAGTGACCAATTTTACAAGTAATCCTGGTGTATCATGCTTGTTATATTCTCCGTCGTTTTAATTAATACAAACATATACGTACATGATCATACTATGTTTTTTTCTCCTTTTGTCACATTCCTGCACACAGTGCTCGTGAGACCTCTATTATTTTCCCTCCAAACCTTAATTAATTAAGACGAGTTAAATAATCAAAAACTAATTATTTATACATAATTTTTTTTATAAATAATTGTATGTGAGTAGTGGAAGGTATCTTTAAGTATGTGTATGATCAAATAGTTGAAGAAAAGATGGTGAGGGACCCATGTTGAGTCATCGTCTGCCATATATACTCCCTTCGTTATCATAATTTATTTAGATGATACACGCTGTGACAAATACCGTTTTTGTCCGCATCTATATTATTATTGCTCCTGCTAGCATTGCGCCCCCATCACTCAGAAACAAATAAAAAAATTAAAAAAAAATAGAGAAGAAAAAGAAATATCATATTGGAAATTAAAATTCAGATAAACTAGAAAAGGAACATGGCCTTATTATTAGGTTCTTAGAGGACCCCAGAGGAAAGACAAATCTGGTGCCCCACAGCACGCACATCGTTCCAAACTGTTATTCAGTGATCCAAAATGGAACATATGGGACTTCCCAGTTCATGATTGGCATTAAATTCTAATTCCAGCTATCCATACATGAATTATTTGATGTGTTTTTTTCTCGGAGCTGTCCATGTTCTTCTATCTACACTGTTCAAGAGCCTCATCAAATGTTCCCAGTGTTCATGCTTTCATAGCATGGTATGAGATTTTAATGTGTTTCTTAACCTAAATAGATAGAGCCACCTTGTCCTTTGCCAAGTGGAGCAGAGTTTTTTTTTTTTTTTTTTTTTTTTAATACGCGCCATGGAGAAAGATTCTACATGCAAAAAGAGTGCCACGCAAAGAACTAAAAGGAAAAAAACGAAAAACGTGATTTTGGGATGATCCACAAGTAATTTTCTTGGTTCAATTCAATGCACTCTAATAAAATATATTTAGTACACCATTGGTTAATCAATTAAAGATAAACAAAACAGGAAAAGTGTTGGACTTATTACCAATGAGGTCTCCTTGCTTGACATTTCTGGCCGAAACTTCTCTAACGAGATGCAACCAAAGTTGATCTATGAACGTCATTAAGGAAAAGTAATTGAAAATGATTATCAGAATAGCCATGTCATTGGATGGATAGATACAAAAATACGGTAGAACAACAAAATGATTCTCGTGATTCATATGAAAGTAGATTAATTATAGATGCGCCTTTATGTAAATTTTAAGGTAATTAAAAAAAGTAAGATATATATATATATATATAAAGAAAATAAATGTATTGGTTTATTTCTCTTGAAAGTACATAAAGACACGTTTTCTTCTTTCTTCTTGCCGAAGATATACAATGGGAAAAAAATAAAAAGGTTAATAATGCAAACAAAAGGGGTATTTTGGATGGTTTCTCTAATAATTTTACATAGGGTCTTTCTCTTTTCTTTTCTTTTTTACGCATTTGTTGCAGAAAATAAATCAATCATTCCACTCTTTTTAGTTATTAGATGCTTTCTTGTAACTTTGGTATTTCTTGAAACTTCTTACTATATTTCTCACCAGTTACACAAGCATGTTCGTGCCTGAATAGTGTAGTAAAGAAATTTTATATGGCAAAGTCTCTTATCATCCTAACTATATATACATACGCCATACCAGCCTTTCTGCCATAATACCTTAACATTTCAAATATCCAGAAGGAGTGACCTCTCAATTTAAGCTTCAATTATATTTCATGATTTTTCACATTTCTATATCCACCTCTACCATATATATCCACAAACCTCTTTCCATCTAAAATTTCAAAAATATCTATATTAGATTTCCCTCTTTCTTTCTCTCTCAGGCTCTTGCACACCTTTGCTCTGCCTTCATCATTCACTGAAAAAAACTACCAAAATCATGGGTCTTAGAGACATTGGTGCTTCACTGCCCCCAGGGTTTCGCTTTTATCCGAGTGATGAGGAGTTGGTCCTTCATTACCTTTACAAAAAGGTCACAAATGAGGAAGTTCTGAAGGGTACCTTGATGGAAATTGACCTGCACACATGCGAGCCATGGCAACTTCCAGGTATATATCATATTTATACTTTAAACCATCCTTGTTTGCTTGATCTTGTCAACTTACATGATTCTTGAGAAATCATGGTTTTGTTCATGCATGGCCTCTTTCATTTTACAATATCTTTCTTAATTAATTTGCTCGTCTTATGTGATTGTATTTGTAGAATCATCACTATGTTTACTTCACATTCACTCACGAGAAGCTATATAGTTCACCTTGCTTGCTCATGAACATGGTGTTTCTAGCTTCAGTTCTGACTTAAAAAATCCGTTCAAAGCTTTTTTTGTTAACAAATATATATAAATATATATGATCAAAACAATTCAAGAAATTAACATGATTGATAGAGGAGCATGTCTGGAGTATCTAGTAATAACAAAGTAGCAGATTTTTGCCTCGAGAAGAGGCAAAACTGATAATACAACAAAACTGAATGGATAAGAGTTTGAGGAGGGTGTGTTTATTCAGTTCTTCAATGATTAAGGCAGCGACAACTCGATAAAGATTTGTCTCTGTCAATATATAAATCATCATTTCTGTTCTTTATAGGAATACAGAATATAGCAGAACTTGATTTCTGAATTAAAATGCATCATCAACTTGATTTTCACAATTTTTAAAATTATTTTACATATTTATATATATATTTTTTCTTTTCGCATCACTTGTGGTTGCTATGAACTGTATATACCCAAGGGGATGGGTGTGAAATCATCTTTTGTTGACAAACATATGACTATGTGTGGCTTTATAATTGCTTTTGTCCTTTTGAAGTTTGTACAGAGTTGTTTTTTGCTGTAAGCGCGTCACAAACACGTTCAATTTTTATATCGCAAATAAATCCGTAAGAAGATCATAACGAAGACTTTTGTCAGCCTGCTGTGAAGATTCTATATTCCTTTTTCTTTAATCCTATTTTTATTCCCTTTCGAGCTATTTCCTATCATTTTCTTTCTTCATCAGTCAAAACATTTTCACCAAAAACATTCTCTTTCCACGGTTAATTAATTCTTCCACAGCACAATAAATGGTGTTTTTCATCACTCAGTTAATTATTATTATCATTATTGTCATTTTTATACTTTTTACACGAAGGTGAATATACCTTTTTGAAGTATAAGTACAATTAATACTCTACCTTTTTTTGTCCTTCGATTTCTTGGAAAATCTGTTTTTGGTTTCAAAACAAATGTGATTTACTTTTTGCATGGCCTATATCTATACATGACGGTCTTTCTCATGTGCAAACATCGTCTTTATTGCATGGTTAGTTACACCACCAGTAACAAAACCGTTGAGACCAAACATTGTTCGCTACTCTGCATGAATGTTGGCAATAAATACACAAATGCACATGCACGACACCAGTATTATTTGTTTCATATGCAGATGTTTTGGCATCTTCATAATCACGAGTACGTCGATTAGATAATATAAATACGAACATTCATTTATATTTTGTAGTATGATTCTTGAATAAGCACAATAATCGACCATTTTTATAACATAAAAAATGTACTTACAACTACGGAAATCATATGGCTTATCAATCTCGTACTATTTTACTATTGATGTTTGGTTCTATCTATTCAACATATTGTGTGTTTGGTTCTCTCTTCTTTCACCCGATCATGTGTTCCAATGTTATGTTTCTTAAGAAATAAGAAAATATATTACTCATTAAACCTCTGCTTGCAGCCAATGCAACCAATGATATGCCCTCTACACGGATTGATTGGTCTAATTCATGCATGTATAATTATCACTTGAATTATACACACAATTATACATGTATATAATGTTTGGAATATTTTTCTTGAGAAAAATAATTGTTTACCTTCTAAAATGTGTCCTTGCTGGTACTAAAAAATAAATTATTCTTATTTCATAATAAAGCAAACAAAGCTTCTATATATTCGTTAAAATAATTCAATTAATGAATTAAAAACATATATCAATTATTTATTATTATTTTTATGTAAACAAAAAAGAAGTTAGATTCTAAACATTTTAAGCGTAGAGATTATCTAGTTTGGGAGAGAGAAAACATTTTAAGTGTTATATATTGACTGGTTTGTGAGGGAGGAAACATTTTGAGTGTATAGACGGACAAACTAATTGATTTAAGAATATTCTAAAACATTGAATTCATATCTCTGATCACTTCACTTTTCTTGGACATGATTGTTACTATTCAAGCGATTTTGTCTCTTGTCAAGATTCTTATATATGCATTTACGTATATATAATTATAAAATAAAATAACTCGTATGATAAATAATACATAATATATGTAAAAGGAAAGAAGAGCAGTAAAGGACTGGTGCTTGTTGTTTTTACGTAATCACACATAGTCCACAAATTCATGTGAAGTAAAAAGGGGGTAAAAAGAAGGTAAAAAGTAGTGTGAGAAAGCTCACAGGCTACGCAATACATATACATGGTAATTAAACAACAAAAAGTACGTGTTTAGGTAATGTTTATCTGATTGGATTGAAAATTGTATGTGATTTATGCTGGGTGACATGTGATGGTGATTACACAGAAGACCTAATTATTATGGTGATATGATAATAATAATAATAATGATATTTCTGGGAGAGAATTAATTGTACATGATGATAGTACATATCTATAAATCTATCTATCTATCAACCTATGCATTTTGATCCTATTATATATACCTACCTTAGTCATGCTTTGTCCATTTGCTACCAAAAACTGACCCATCATGTGTTCATGCATGCGTGCTCTACAGAGGTGGCTAAGCTTAACGCAAACGAATGGTACTTCTTCAGCTTTCGTGACCGCAAATATGCAACCGGCTACAGGACCAATCGCGCAACGACATCTGGCTATTGGAAAGCCACGGGAAAGGATCGTACGGTGTTTGACCCCTCCACGGGTGAGGTTGTAGGGATGAGGAAGACTTTGGTGTTCTACAGGAACAGGGCCCCAAATGGCATCAAAACCGGTTGGATCATGCACGAGTTTCGTTTGGAGACGCCACATATGCCCCCCAAGGTTCATTTTCATTTCACCTCTCTCCCATAATATAATATATCCCTCTATTTTCAAACGTGCAATGAATGTTAATTAATTTTAAGATTTAACGAGGTTGGATTAAAAAAGTTAAAGAGTGAAATGATAAGGATTGGATTGGATAGAATAGAATATATTCGTTAATAGATGGGTGTAATTTTGGTGTGAGGATAAAGGTTGTTTAAGCGTGTGTTTTGGGTTGACAAGTGTATTTGGTAATTAGGTAAAAATTGTTGTTGATTGCAGGAGGACTGGGTTTTGTGTAGAGTGTTTCACAAAGGCAAAGCAGACAACAGTGCCAAACTCAACTCACAACTCATGTATGAGAGCACAGTTCCATCCCTAACTTTGGCTTCGTCATCTCCAACCAACCAAACCATTGGGTATAACCAACTTCCCCATTTCTCTTCCTCAATCACAACCCATCATCATTATCATCATGAACCAAAGCCAAAATCAAAACAATTCTTTCATGGGTCTCCTCCACTTAAGGGAAACAAATGCAAACTCTAGCACAATTACTCAAATAAGTCCCAAATGTGATGATGGGTATGGGTTTCTGTGGGACATGGACATCGAAGAAAGTAGCTTCCATGATGGCGTGGCCTCCAATATGGTCGACGGAATGAGATTCGAGGTTGATAATAATAGCATGGTCTTGTTATGAAAAAGAAGAAAAAAAAAAAAAAGGAAGTGAAATGTGTACATATTACATACCTATGTATTGTGGTTCATATATACATATCGTAAGTTACGGAAAATTGTTGGTGTGATGTGATAATGGTGTTTAGCTTTAGGGGGCAAGTCACTTGATTGGATTGGGATTGGTTGTTCCATGGTTGGGGCTACTGTTCAAGTGCCATCAGTGTTGTTAATTAGGTTTTTTCTTTTTGTTTTCGTATTAATATTATTATTTTTTGGGTGGGAAAGGTTATTTATATACATTTAGCATTTGTAGATGGAGATAGTGATCTTTAATATATGTAGCATTTAGCATTTATAATTCAAATATATATATATTATTACTATTCAGTATATTAATGCTGTTGCTCTCTTTCTAAATTATTTCTTGTGCGTGTGTTTTTCTTTTTCTTAACAAAGGATACTTTGGTTCATTCAATTGTTTTTTTTTTCTTCAAAGAATACAAATTAGAAAAAATTATGAAATAAGTGAAATTTTATATATAAATTATTGAAATGGGTAGACTCTGTTATATTCGGTTGAGTTTCATTTATTTTCTTCAATTTTGTTTACAACTTTAGAATAAATTATGTAGCCATGTATAAATTTTGATTTTTTTTAACTAAAATCATGCTTTCATATCCCATTTTTTATTTTTCTTTCACAAAAGTCACAACTTTTATTTATTTATTTATTTTTGTACTCACTAACACAACTATAGCATACAAGTTGTTGAAAATTTACTTTCTCTCACAAAATAATATAATTTCAAATTAAGTAAAAGTTCAATTTCGTAAACTATTAAATTTGAAGTGGAAAATATTCTCCATACATAAATACAGTCATATATCATAATATTAACAACATTAAAAAAATCAAAAATAAAGTGTAACACCATAAAGTTGATAAAATATTATTTTATCAATCCTTATAAACCGATTACTTTACATCAAATATAATTTTGATAATTATATTTTAGATTAATACTTTTAATTATTTTCACAATATTCTCTGTCGAAAGTATCGTTTAACAAGAATATCATCTTAATGTATGAGAAATCATTTATGATAGATTTAAGCTAAAAATTGAACTTTTTAAAGTGCTCTTAATAATGTGTCAAAAAATTAGATGATTATTTATAAATAATGATGTTACTTTTTTATTTTAAAGTGTTTTAATATTTGAATGAGATCAAGAAAAATGTAAGATTATGATAGGTTAATTGGTTGAGGTCAAATATAAGATGTATGCATTTTACGCAAATAATATTGTTTAAGGTTATTTAAAATTTTACAAGCTGACAATGATATATTTTAAGATAGTCGTGGGGAGTATATTAGAGATTTCTACGCCTACTTTAAGATCATATAGAATATATTTTTACATTGAAAGTTTTTACATTTGAAAGATTCTTTTTGTCATTTATTAAACATATCATTTGTCCCATTTGGTGTAATATCATGGATTCATTCTATTTTTCTATTTTCGTATAAGTCATTTGATTTTATTTAACTTCTTGAATGTCGAGCATTTTTATATACTTCTTTTACATTATTCATTAATGCATTTCCTTTTTATTAAGTTCCTCCTCAATCATGTTATGTTTATGTTTAGGATTTTCAAAATTGGTTATTTTTATTCCCTCTTTTCCATGAGTTCATATGCATTAATAATTTTAACCTAAAATATGTTACAATGGTGTGAGAACTCTCTTTCAACTTTTCATCATTAGACATCTTAAGCTACTATTACGGAAACATATCACCTTCCATTTTGTAGGTTCATATAATTAATATTTTTAATCATTAATTAAGCCAACATATCATCCTAGATGTGACTTAACTAATCCAATTTAAACATATCATAGATCAATTCAATCAAAATTATCTTATAAAGTCAAAATATTCATGTCTAGAACACTACCTCAACTAGAAAATTTAATTAGGAAAATTTCTCTAATTGTTATTGGATTGAGATCCAATGACCAAATTTATCCAATTCACTAATTAAGTACATCAAAATTTGTTGAATAGATTAAACTTAAAAAGAAATCGAAATTCTCTAGATATGATAAGTTAAATGAAATCTATCCGCGTAATCTTATAACTAATTCAATTCCACACTAATTCAATTACTCCATCAAATTGAAAATGGATCAAATAACACATAAAGTTCAATTTTACATGGTAATACTAATATTATTTCATTTAATCAAGTTAAACTCAAGTTCAAGTAAAACCAATAACGAAACCAACTCCACTAAGTTGTATACATTGTATCTCTTAATTGATAGAATTTGTTTTTTATAAAATTGAGAAATTACATCCGAAATTTGGAGAAAAATTGAGATTACAAATAAGTGGAAAAACTTGTGAAGAAAGAAATCAACCGAAAAAAAACGACGAAAAAAAGAAAAAAAAAAAAAAAAAAAGAAAAAAAAAATAAAAAAAAAAAAAAAAACAAAAAAAAAAAAAAAAAAAAAAAAAAAAAAAAAAAAAACAAGACTTACAAAAGATGTGTGTGAGTATATG
>Ga0099824_1010226_pt1 | contig 11178 bp, 6 predicted proteins | sample SiratrowhiteBW_FD_76837 | JGI IMG/M metagenome (GOLD analysis project Ga0099824, IMG submission 76837) | Root nodule microbial communities of legume samples collected from California, USA - Siratro white BW | ecosystem: Host-associated > Plants > Roots > Nodule | place: USA: California... | reverse complement strand
GTTGCTATTCTATCAACAATGGTATGTGTAATGAGTTTTTTTTTTTTTTTTTTTTTTTTTTTTTTTTTTTTTTTTTTTTTTTGTTTTTTTTTTTTTTTTTTTTTTTTGTGTTTAAAAAATATTTTTTTTAAAAATAATAAAAAAATAAAAAATAATAATTTTTTATAATAAAAAAATATAAAATTTATTAAAAAAAAAAAAAAAAAAAAAAAAAAAAAAAAAAAAAAAAAAAAAAAAAAAAAAAAAAAAAAAAAAAAAAAAAAAAACTCATTACACATACCATTGTTGATAGAATAGCAACTATAAATATATTATATACAATTAAATTTTATGTTTTAGATGAAAAGATAATTATTTTTATATGTTATTAACAAAATTCAATGTAATAAATTTTCACTCTATTGTAACAACATTTTTTGAAATCATAATTGAAAAAATTATATATATTTTCATATTTGAAAGTTTCATCAAAATTTGGTTTTAGTCTTTATAGTAAATAACTCATTATTTTTAGATAATTGTGATAAGGATCCTTGTTGAAAAGGCCATTAATGTTTAGTCGATGATTAACTATTGTTTCAATTTTAGATTAACTTTTTGTTTATAGTTGAGTAAAAATTCTTATACGTATTTTTAACTTTTAAGTATATATATGTATAGATTTAAAGTGAAAGATCATTAATAATGTAGACTAAACATTAACGAAATACCATTATTACATTTATCTAACAATACATTGACCAAATAAATAAATGATTTTATATGCGGATTAAGATTAACTTTTGACACAGTTCAAGTTGAAAAGCATATACAATGCTATAAAAAAAAACTATTCTTTGAATAAGAGTTGGTGAGAAAGTAAAGAAGTTAAAGTTGTTTCCATAATTTTTTTATTTTGTTAATTTAAAATAAATACTTCCTCTTATGTTTAATATAAAATATTTAGAAGAAATTTATGGTACTTATTATAACACATTTTATATTTTTTACAAAATATTGATTTTTTTTTTTTTGCTTTCTCATATTAAATACTATGAATATATTTTTTCCATTAATAAATAATGAAAATAAAATTTCAAAATTCATTAATAATAAAGATAATTTTAGTATATTGATAATAATATTTATATATGATTATCTGTAAAATTCCTTATATTAAATTCGGGACACAGTTCACTTTCATGCCAGTTGCAATGACGGGGAAAATGTCTTAGGTAAAATAACAATTATTGATACAGAATATTTCAATAAAAATATCTGTTTTTATGAATATTCTTAAATTCAAATATATACAATGTTTAATAATATTTTTCTCAAATGATTAAATTGGTTTTTAATTGTATTTTCACTACAACGTATTTTGATTTTTTTTTCTACCACCGTAAATGTAATATTTTATATGTAATTACTCCATACATTCCATAAATACACTGGAACAGTATTTCATGTAACGAGATATTTAAGTTTTTATAAAATATTATTTCTCTAATATTTCTTGAGATGATAACTGATAAAATAATTACTTAAATTCTTCCTAATATTCTAAATTTGTTTAGTGTTAAAGATTCTTCTCGTTGAAGTCATTTGAGAATAATATAAATATAATTACGTGTAAAGTCATTTATCACATATATAGGAAATGTGCGAGTTGTTTTATTAGTACTATTTTTCTAACTGCAATATTTTACATTATTACTACCCACTATTTAATATTATTTAGAATGATTGCTTTCATTGTAAACTAAAATATGTCATTTTAGAGCATGTACTGTAGTGAAGTAGTACACATTTTTAGTTATATATGCATGAATAATTTTAAAATAAAAATAAGAATTAAATGTATTATAAGGTCTCAGCACCAGCTTTGTGAAGCAGTTTCTTGACATGTTCCTGCAGTATAGAGAGGCATGGATTATTGGTGGTGTAATGATACATCAAAGGTACCATTCTAGCAGCATTCAGGCAGAAATTGGTAAATGATGATGGCAATTGACTTTGGGTCAAAATCTGTTCATTGAGACGTTTCCATTCAGATGAAATCAAGTGGGAAACATGGTTCTCTGCGTCTTCAGCTGAAACGTGCTGGTGCTCATTCATGTAACAATCAAGGTACGACCCATCAACTCCCTTCTCATCTTTCTTCTGCATTATTTTCAGATATTTAGTTATGACATCACATGTTTAGAATATAGTAATAATATCTTGCGTTTGTACCTTGGCTCCTTCCAGATCATCAGATAAACGAAGAATTTTTGCCACTGAATGAACAACTTCGGGAAAGTTATCCATGACAGCCGCAGTCTCCATATTTATAGAGTGATCCAAGAGGAAGAATGCATGGAGAAGCACCACATGCACTCCTGTGCTCACGATTCCAATCTTCAAGTACTCCTCTGAACTTGGCAAATCACCACCCTTCAACCAATGTGCCTCTTCCATGAAAGCATTCAACAATCTCACCCACTGTTGCATATATATAAATACTTCATTTTCCATTTACTGTATCTTTCCGAAATTTCTGCTACTTATTCAAGCAAACTAGTTGATGTGACATGCATACGATGAAAACCACCAAATTAACATAGAATAAACTGACTTTTACCGATCTTTTTAGGGTATCTATAGGGTCTAATCCATGTTTTTTGTAGACCTTTTCGGCGAAATCATTGGTCATGTCGTAAAGAACACGTAGACCCATTTTCATGAAATCTGGAAGCTGTTCTGTACCAGCCAATTCCCATCTGAAATGACAGAAATCAATTCCTTGCGAGAAATATTTATAAAACAATTATATTTAATTCGGATTAGAAAGCAAACAAATGTAAAAAACCAATTTTTGAAGCAGTTGAAGCTTGAGGAGAAAAAAATCTTAATATAAAGAAAATTTCAAATTAAATAATTTGAGATTTTAAAAAAATATAAAATATGTTACAAACGATGATAAAATAATTATATGGAAAAAGAGAGAGATATCCTACATCGTTTCCATATTTTTAAATGTTTAATTAAGGTTAAGGTTAAGGTTAATATATATATATATATATATATATATATATATATATAAATATGTATAGTGGAAAGAAGATTTATTAAAAATCAATTATTATTAATATATTCGGATTAAAATGTACGTATTTAACTCCTACTTCATCAATATTGATATCACCAGTAGTAGAATATTAAATTAGGATATATTTGTGGAAAAACACAAATTAAGCTTTGAAATTCCAAAACATTAATTGTTTTCAGTAAAGAAAATAAAATACTGAAAGATCGAAAGATATAATAAAGAAGTAGAAGTAATAAAAAAATGCCATTGCAATTATATATATATATATATATATATATATATATAACTGTATATACTTCAATACCTAATAATAGCATCTGTAAATAAGGTAAGCTGGTCTAATGTCCCATAAACATCGAAAATGTCATCAACAATATAGATTAGAGAGATAAATTTAGTGAGCTCAATCCTTTGTTCTGAAAGGCATGGATTTGTGAAGCACGCCATGGGCCACATGTACCATTTAAGAGGTTGGTAACTACGGAATTTCTCCTCCTTCGCAATTTCAAGGGTTTTCCACCATCTGTTAACGTGAAAATTAGTGATTCACTACTGTTTTTAACCAACGAAAAGTAAACACGTTACTTCTAAAGGGATTAATAGCTATGAAACTTACTTATAAACTTCAACAATTTCTTTCTGGTTCATTAGCCTAACCAGGTAGGAATTGATCTCAGCAAGTTCCTCTAAGCAAGTGATCCATTCATTATTGGTGTTGAACTCAATTGGGAAAATGTTTCTTTCCCTGAATCTTGAAAACCCATGATGAAGAGGACAGTGAAGAGTGTTTGTAACATATATAGCTTCAGGATGTTCTGCGTGTCTTGTAAGCCATGCATGAAGAAGTTGAAAGCTGAGGTACCCTACGTCATCAAGACTATCTTCTTCAACTCCTAGTTGACTTGCTTCATACAGGGCACTGAGACCCTTCACATCTTCACCATATCTCTCTTTGAATTTTCTTTTCTCGCTCTTCACAATGTCAAATAAATCTGCATATTACATTTTACCTTAATAATTTACGTTTATTTATAAGAAAATTATTTTTCCATATTTATATGTTTTACAATAATGTATTCTCTGTTCATAAAATATATTTTTAACTTTTTTTATGGTGTAACGCCTAATAAGTTATCTGGATAAAAAGTTATTATCTTCTGTAATTGAATCATTCAAACCTGCATTAACATAATAACCTCCTTGTCTCAGCAAGCGAAATGCTAGTGCAACTTCATAGAGTTGATCGTGGCTATTGAAAAAATCACACGGATGGTTGCTCAATATCAGTTGTTGTTTCTGAAGAACCAATTCAATCTCCTCTTCAAAGTGGTGCTCAATGCCAAGCCTTTGGATAATGTCAATCATATGCAAACTCTCTATTGGATTTTCTCTGATAAGTTTATTGCATACATGCTTAGCTTCCTTCAATGTCGAAGCCTGTTTGACGTAGATAACATCCTGATAATCAATGTAGCTGAAGATTAAAACATATATATAATATACGTAGAGATTGGAGTACATTGTATTGTATTTGTGTAAAAGTAAAACGCACTCACCAAGCTGGAATATCCTTTGAGTGAAAGGGACTTGGCTTTAGGGCAAGGCTTTAAAAATGGATGGTTTGAACGTATTTCGAAGAAATGGGTTTTTTGGGTACGTTGAAGAAATGTAAAGAATGAGTATTTTGAACACACGGGGGATGTGGCATGTGAGCACAATGGTCCTGTATGCGAAACTGGTGCGAGATCAGAAATCATTTGACCAAAATCCAAAAGAAATAAACGCTCACTTCACCTCACTCCCTCTCGCTCTTTTATAGAATACTTAAAGAAAATACTTCCATAATGCTAAAGAATAATTAACCTTTGCTGGATTATGAGAAAAAAAAGACAGAATTTTCTACATAGAGAAACAAGGATCAAATTTTCATATTCTAATCATTCATTATATTTAATGAATTAAGAATTAGCTTAATTATCTTTAATAGTTATATCAGAAGAATGGCAAGTAACTCTTACATATATACTCAAGATTATAATTGATAATAAACCCAGCTAACACTATCATAACTGATTTTGTGGAACTAATTAGTTCATCAGCCAAATTGAGTTAAAGTTTCAACTAGTTATATGAACAAGCTGAACTTTTGTTATGATAATTATAATTGATTTGCGTTTTTTCATCCTATACGACGAACGCTAATTTAAGGTTCAAATTCAATAAATATGGTGGAAGATGGTATTTTTCAAGTGAACAAAATTCATTTAAAAAGTTTAAATTTATCAAAAAGTGAGATGAAAGAACTAAAAGAAAGAGATGTGAATTGGGAGAAACTGAAGTAGAAATGAAATTGAGAGGAGGACCTTGCATCTGTGACAAAATGAAAAGTCGAAGCAGAATGTGAAAGGTAGCACCTCCGTTTTTGCCGATATCCTCTCTCACTGTTTGTGTTCCCTTAATTTCTAATACAATACCTTCCGTTTGGGCTTCTTATATATTTCCTCCTAAGCACTCCCATCACCACCGACAATTGCTGGTAAAAAAAAATCAGCACCGACAATTAGAACATGAAGATTTAGCATCTTGTACTTACTTTTTGAATTTGAGATTAGGTATCAATTCATTTCATTACCCTTTATCTATCTTCTAAGTTTCGCTATAGTGTCATTGGCAATTTAGTCCTGTTTCCTTTGATGGAGTAAACAACTGAGACTTGCTATCAGATGTCAGGTAAAAACAATGCTATGCCATCAACCTTCACCCCAACTCTATACATTGGGACCAGTGGTGTTTGCCACCAAAATGGTACATTTTAGGATAAGTGCAAACCTCCATCAGTGCCAGGCTTTGTTGACTGAGATGTTTTCATGAGTTATAAATTTATTCTGTCTTTGCTACAACTTCCTACTCTTTCATCTAAAACCACCTTGTTTAATTTTATCATCCTGAGACTTTACGTAATAAAATAACTCACCATCCCTTTTTTCATATGCTACAAACTGAAAATGCTAAACGTAATGTTCTGTTCTCCTATTAACCGATCTTTTTATAACTCTTTGTTTCTAACCATTAAATAAAAAAAAAATAAAGCATTTAATTTTGGTGATTCTGTTCAAGAGGTCCATACTAATGTAAACCTAACCATGTGAAACTTTATTTTTTAGTTCTACGTGTTAGGAAACTTTTCAGGAAACCCCACTTATTTGATTCCAGATTTGGAAATTATCCACTGAGATGGTTTATGAAAAGGAAAACTCAATAATTCCGTTCAGAGTACCAAAGTGACCCTGTCGTGATACAACTTTTTTGTGAACATGTAGCTCTCAGTTTGAGGAAATAGGAGAAAAGATAATCTCAGATCTAATTGTAGGTTTGGAAGTTATACAGTGAAGTGGTTTATACAAACATAAACATTTATTTTGATCAGCAGTTTATAAACGGACAATCATACTTTGACGTTATTATAATCATTTGATACTATATGATAAAAAAATAATTTTTTTATTTGTTTACGTGTGCTATTTTCATAGAATTTCAAAAATATTTACTAATAAATCACATATTAAAATATTGGAAATCACTTTAACTTTCTTGCTTTTCATAACATTATAATTGTATTTTAACATTATAACTGTTATTTTTTAAAATGAAAGAAAACATGTTCTTATTTTTCATATTTGTTAGATAAGTTCAAAAGTATTTATCACAAAATCATATATCAAAACAAGAGAAACCACCTAAACTATATTTTTTCAAAACAAAAATAACATGAGGTTCTTACTTTTCATATTTGTAACAGTTCAAAATCTTTCTGAACAAACTACATACATATCAAAATATAAGAAATTACCTAAAATATTCTTTTCTTTACGGTGTCAAATGAGGGTACTTTTAAAAAATTGTGTCAAAATATCATTTTTCTTTATAAAAACATAAACTCGTCAATTTAGAGGGTCCAAAGCAGTGTTATAATTGAATACTTAACAATCTCCTCTTCAAGTACGAGTCCCTTTTGTTAGGAATCCAAGTACATCCAAATGCAAGTCTAAGTCGCACATTGAACAAAAATGAGAAAGTATCTTATTTTTTTTGTATTGTCTGTCTGTGTTTGTGATTTATTTTGTGTCGATTTTGAACCCAAGGACTTGTAGTGTTACCTTATTTTTTTCTTGTGGTGTCTATGTTTGTGATATTTTGTGTCGGTTTCGAACCCAAAGACTTGTAGTGTAGAACCGTAGAACCAAACCACCAAGTCACTCGAGGAACTGGCATAAGATAAAGATAAAAAATTAAGCAATATATAAGAAAGAAGACACATAAACCTACTGTCTAAAGGGTTTTGGATTAAAAGTGTTGTCATTCCTTTATGTATGTTTGACTCATTTCTTCTTCTTGTGAGATCTTCTTGGTTATGCCCCTTCGGATTCTCCCAACAACTAGGACACCTTTCACATACCACTTGCTGGGAAAATTCAAGCTGGAAAAATTCAAGCCGAGAAACACTAGGGAGATCAAACAATAATGAGAAATGAGTCAGATCCACAAAAGAATCAAATTCAACTCAAAACCTTTAACACATTGAGTTTATGGATTTTCTTTTTGAAGATCTTCTTTCTTACATGTTGCTTAACTTTCTTATTTTTACTCAATGTGAAACTAGACTCAAATTTAAATACTTAAAAAAAAATAATGACGTCAACTTATTTTTTGCGAGCAAGCACCCTCAGAGCCTCAAAACAACAAGAGATATATAGATAAAGATAAATTTGTCGATTCGATTCAAGGTAGCCTCATGAGCCGAGGACACATTTTGTACGTAAGAGATTTGTTTTTTCTCCTCCATAGTTGAGCAGCACCTTTGCTAGAAAATGATAATGGCGGTCAAGCTTCCATTATTGATATTTTATTCCTTTTGGGAAGAATTTTGATGAATTAATTGAAAATACATTTTAAGATTATAAAATAAAATGTTTAGAGGGTACAGTAAACAACCCTAATCTCCGTTTACGTCCATTTAATATCTATTTTTTCTATTAAAATATTATATAATAATATATATAGATGACAAATGAATGCATAATAGGAACAATGGTCTCAATCTATCTCTATTGGAAGAGCTTATCATTCTACAACTAATCACAATCAGATCAACCCCTTATATATGGCCTTAGAAACTACATATGGCCAGAATCCGCATTATTCACCATTTTTATTTGTTCCCTCAGTATGGAGAGGCATGGATTATTGTTGGTGTAATGGTACATCAAAGGTACCATTCTAGCAGCATTCAGGCAGAATTTGGTAAATGATGTTGGCAATTTACTTTGGGTCAGAATCTGTTCATTGAGACGTTTCCATTCAGATGAAATCAAGTGGGAAACATGGTTCTCTGCGTCTTCAGCTGAAACGTGCTGGTGCTCATTCATGTAGCAATCAAGGTACGACCCATCAACTCCCTTCTCATCTTTCTTCTGCATTATTTTCAAATATTTAGTTAGCACATCACATGTTTAGAATATAGTAATAATATCTTGCGTCTGTGCCTTGGCTCCTTCCAGATCATCAGATAAACGAAGAACTTTTGCCACTGAATGAACAACTTCGGGAAAATTATCCATGACAGCCACAGTGTCCATATTTATAGAGTGATCCAAGAGGAAGAATGCATGGAGTAGCACCACATGCACTCCTGTGCTCACAATTCCAATCTTCAAGTACTCCTCTGAACTTGGCAAATCACCACCCGTCAACCAATGTGCCTCTTCCATGAAAGCAGTCAACAATCGCACCCACTGCTTCATACATATAAATACTTCATTTTTCCATTTACTGTTGCTTTCCAAAATTTCTGCTACTTATTCAAGCAAACTAATTGATGTGACATGCATACGATGAAAACCACCAAATTAACGTAGAATAAATTGACTTTTACCGATCTTTTTAAGGTATCTACAGGGTTTAATCCATGTTTTTTGTAGACCTTTTCGGCAAAATCATTGGTAATGTCGTAAAGAACACTTAGACACATTTTCATGAACTCTGGAAGCTGCTCTGTACCACTCAATTCCCATCTGAAATGACAGAAGTCAATTGTTGTGATTAGAAACCAAACAAATGTAAAAAGCCAATTTTTGAAGCAGTAGAAATTAAAAAAGGAAAAGAAAGTAATTTAAAAATGATCATCATGATTTACTTTGTTTGTAATCACAATACCTCTATAAAGACCGAAAAATGAAAACAATATCAAAATCTAACAATCAAATACCCAAAAACCGAACAATAAACAGAATTATACGATTGTGCATGAATACTATAAAAAAAAAAGTTGTTAGCTATTTAATCACTGGTTTTCAACATTAAAAAATAAATACATAGCTTATTAATTCATTTTTCATCAATTTCATTTTTTATAACTTATATTATTTGAGGACTGATATTGTTTAATACAATGTAAAATGTTAATATAGTATTTTTTTTAATGCATTCTAATTTATTTTATTTAGACAATTATAGATCATTAAAAATTGTTAAGTAATTATGTTTAATAATCAATTTTTGAGAAATAACGAAAAGGATAATTTTTTTTCAGTTTTAAAACATAAAATAGTAAAATAAATATTTGATAAGACGAAGACTAAGATAAAGAAAAGATAAAAAGCAGTAATTTAACTAAGGAACACGATCTTTTGACACCATTATTTAAAAAATACTTCCACGTGATAACTATTTTTTAAAAAGTATTGCATTATAATAATAAAGTAGTAATTTATTTGATTGTAGGATAAAAAACTAAAACAGTGTCAAAGGGGGGGTCATTCTTTAACTAAACTAATAGAAAAGAGGACGAGATTTTGGTTTTTCATAACTGTAGTGTAAGATTTGAGAGTTATACTAGGGGAGTGGTCCCACACTGAGCCTAGTGGAGAACAACATCATGCTGTTTTGGCTTTTACATATTTTGCACATTACTACTGTACCAGGAGAAACAAACCACCCTCTAATTACTCTTACAAATACTTACCCTCTTTCAAACTTTAACAAAAAAAAAAAAAAAAAATAGTTAGGAAAAGGAAATGTATTTGAATTTTTTTACTAATTTTCAAGGGAGGAGCAACTTTTAAACATTAATATATTATTTATTAGTTGATTCAATAACCAAGCCCCCCCTATGACTGTACTGTCAGAATAAGTTTCGCAGCTGTGAGTTATGTATTTAAATTGAATTTGTATTTTAAAAGTAAAGGACTGATATTTTTTACAACTCAGAGCACTAATTACACCCATTTAGCATCTTAACAAATTAATACTTTGTCAGAGAATTAAAAGATTCATTTGAGAACCCATTATAATAAAAAATATAATTCAAATATTAATTTATTGAATTGTTAAATAGGTGTGATTACTTTTGAGTTGTCAAAAATCTGTATACTTTAAAAGTTATAATGCAGGCAATTTTTTACGTGTTGTCTTTAAATAATATTTTTTTAAAAGTGAATTATATTTTACCATTTTAACATTTAATAACACCATGAAAAGATAGTAAATGTTATCAGCCTAATTAACACGTGACCCGCCATCTTTGACTTTGTGTAAGAAGCCATTCCAGAGTATAGAGTACAAACCAAACCAAGACTATCCTCCGGGTATGACAAATACACTCTCCTCTCTTCTTTTCTTCACATCTTTAGTAAAACCCAAGCAAAAGACTCCAAGGCAAACACTATACCCATTTTAAGAATGGATTTTTCTGTGCGTAAAACTAAAATTCTAATTCCCTTCATCATCATCTCATCCCACCAATGTCTTCTGAAATTGATACTTTTATTCACATTTTTCAGGATGATATTTATATCAAACAAGCTCTGGCACTGAAGGAAGTTAAGCATGCAATCCACAAACTTGTTACCGAGGATTCCATGGAGAGTTTGTATGTCATTGACATTATCCAAAGGTTTGGCATCGAACACCATTTTGAGGACGAAATTGAAGCTGTTCTTCAGAAGCAGTGTTCCATATTTAGCAGTCATCTCAGTGATCTTGCAAATGACCACAATCTTTATGAACTTGCACTTCTGTTCCGTTTACTTAGACAAAGAGCTCATCATGTT
>Ga0099824_1010222_pt1 | contig 11183 bp, 5 predicted proteins | sample SiratrowhiteBW_FD_76837 | JGI IMG/M metagenome (GOLD analysis project Ga0099824, IMG submission 76837) | Root nodule microbial communities of legume samples collected from California, USA - Siratro white BW | ecosystem: Host-associated > Plants > Roots > Nodule | place: USA: California... | reverse complement strand
TTATATATTTTATAATATATATATATATATATATATATATATATATATATATATATATATATATACACACACACTCATACATATTTGTATGATATATGTACTAATATATAAAAATTATATTTCTTTACATGGTATGAGAGTTTATCCTAGCAAGGTTATTGAGCCTATAAGACCACCTTTATATATAAGTTTCAAGCTCGAGTTAAGAAGTTTCGGCATGACGAGAGTGTGTTGAAGATCCCACGTCGACTAGAGATAAAATCTTTCAATAATTTATAAGTGAGTACAAACCTTATCTTAAAAGGTGGTTTTGTAAGATTGAAATTGAGTTATGTTTAAAGTCCAGTTATTGATATTTTTAAATTATAATGATAGGTGAATGAAAAATACAAAAGACTAATTATTATAACGTATCTAGCAATATTAATTTTAGTTAAAAATTCAATTATCTATATTACTCCTATTTAAGTTATTCTTTTGACTTACAAATTATATATAAAGTGTGTTATGTTGATATATACATAGAATATTTTGTTATAATATATATATATATATATATATATATATATATATTTATTGCTTTTATCTTTTTCATTTGCAAATATCATGCGTGGAGATAATGAAGGCAGAAAATGGAGAAAGGGCATTTTGAAATTGTTAAAGTTGTGTCAAGAAGCATTATGTAAATCCGACTCATGAAGTTCATGCGAATGGTTCTGACTCAAGGAGAAAAACAAGTGGAACGTGAAAAAACTATTACGATGAATGTCAACGCGGTCTCATGTTTGGGCATCCAAATTTGTTGTTGACAAATTACTTCGACGTCAACGCTGTATTTTGTATCAGAATTCGATAATGAGTTTGACTTGTCATTGTCCCCATGTCAACTCAATAATAACTTAATAACATAATTAAATTAATTTTCATATAATAATATAAATGGGTATATTATTCATTATGGGGAAATATGAAATATACATAAAATATAAATGGTATGATTATAATAGCAGTGAGAGTTACACAAGTTTCTTGCGCTGAGATTCATCCAATATAGATACAATTATGGAATAAAAGCCCATGAAACAATTATGAATGACTGGTGATAAACGGAACCTCTAAAGTCAACGACAACAAATAGCAAATGTAAAGCATTATTCTAATTTTCTCTTAAATAAAAGGTTTCTTTTAAAAGAAAAAGACACTATTTTCTTTCAAAAAATGTGTTCATAAGTAAAAAAATAATTTGAACACTAAAAAAAATATTTTCCCTAAGTGGTCCCATTTTAGTTGCTTACCAATTTGACTCCACGTGTGCCATTGACATTTGCCGTGAGTGTGTAGGCTTTTGACATCTTTCTCTAGTCAACGTCTCCAATTACCTGTCATCAAGTCAACCATATTCTCCTACCAGTTATTATCACTAAATATTAATAATAAAAATATTTTAAAGAATTTATATTTATTACTACATTCTTTTCTTGTAATTTTTAAGGGATTTTTTTATTTATTTATATTCGTCCATTGTGCTTAAATGACTCTTTTATTTTTTTACATAAATGTTACTAAGATCATCGTAATCTCGAAATTAATGCAGATGGGACTCCATGCCCATGTGGTTACAATTGGGGTACCCGGAGGCCCTGGGTCCAGGAACTGGAAGATAAAGAAATTTCTTATAAGACCAAATTTAAATTTTATTTATTTTATCATGAAATTTCTTCAATTAGAATAATTAACATCATCTTTTAGAAATTTTGCAAAGGGCACACAAGATCCTTGTATGAATGAAATAAATGTAATAGCTTTTCGCCATAGGTCATATATAAAACTTGTCCACCTTCATGTTCCTCAACAATTAGAAGAAAATTAGAGATGGGGTGTCGTAAATAGATGAGACTTTAAATAATTTATTCTAGAGATTAAAATAACTTTAAAAAACTTTAGATATTAATTTTTTGATTTTTTTATCTTCTTTCTTTCATTCTTTCTTTCCCTCACACAAGAAGTTGTCATAAAAAAATGTAGAAAAAATTATGGTACTCCAATTTTTAAAACCTTGATTATCACTGTTCTTGCCTCTTCTTCACCGCCACAATTTTCACATTGTTTACACCTGCATCCAAGAATCTCATATTGTGTTTGAATAAATGTTTATGAATTTCTTTTTGAAATAAACTTGTGTTAAGATATATAAAGAAAATTTGTTAAACAAAATAATATGAATAAGTTATTAGTGAAATTTATATAAAGGATTGATATCATCTTTTAATTTAAAATCTTACAATAATGAATTTATAATTTTTTCTACTATATTTAACTTTCTTATATTTAAATTCTTAATATTTTTTAATTTAAATTAATTAAAAAAAATCGAAATCATGTTCTTCGAATTCAACTTGCTTTTAGTAGATATTTTAAATTTTAATTTAAGAAATTAAATTGAATCAGTAAAAAAACTTTTAAACCTTGTGATAATTTTCTTAAACCAATTAAAAAGTATTAATATATGAACACCATATTCAATAAAAATAAGATCGATTTGAATTTTTTTCCGTCCAAAACCTGAAGCCCCCCCTTCCTATAATCCCATATAAGATGTATCACATTTTATTTTGGTAAAAATCAATCACAATGAAACAAAATAAACAGATGGCAATGATGTGCACCGAAAAGCCATTTTCAGGAAGTGACATGAACTGAACAAAGACACTTTACCAGTTTGACCAAGTTTGATTTTGTTGAAGCTTATCTCATTAAAAAGTAAAAAGTAAAAAGTAAAAAGTAAAAAAAAGTATATTGTTTAATTCTCCTCAGTGTCGGCTCCAATTACAAAGTTTATTGGAAAGTTACCTTTGGCAAACTTAAATGGTAAAGTTCATTCACATAATCATACTTTGATAGTTCATTAAATGAGTCATTTAATGATTCATTATCTTAATATGTTAATCATTATTTTTTAACAGAAGTTTAGAAGATTAAGTAAAAAATTTAGTGTTTATTATTTTCTAATTCTTTTTCTTGTGTAAATACCAACTCCACACTTAAATTTCGCATAATTTAATTTCACTGCAAATAAATTTATTTAGAATAATTTGCTAATTATGTTAGTTGTGCCCGCTTAACCAGACTATTGTTTAACACAGAAAAATATGGCTCGATATTTTTGTTGAGAAGGTAAGATAAATTTTTCTGTTTTGTCCTAATTTTTTTTTTATCACTCATCATGTTGTTGTTTTTTTTATAATTTATTTCATAGATTGGTATTATACAACGTTAATTTCCACACGATATTTCTTTCTCCTTTTGTAGTGTAGTGTTGATGGAGAGTTGGGTATCAATTTTGTATCTTATTGAAATTTTTATTAATGATGCATTAGTATCAGTATGTAAGTGATGATATTTGCTCTAACCAATAGTTGATGTTTTGAGTTTCAAAAGCTTAATTGCGATAATATATCTCGATCAATCATCAATATATAACAATTTTTATGATATTAAATTTTATCAGAGGTGGATCTTAAAGAGTAAATTATAAAATTAATTTAATCTTACAAAAATCAGTTTTTAAAATAAAAGTTTGTATCTATTAATATATTATGAATTAATTTTATTTTTAATTAATATAAATTTTTCAATATTTCCTTTATATATTAAGATTATCTTTTTAATATGTAAAATTAAATATTTAATAATTTAATATCGACTCAATAATGATAAATCGTTAAATTTTGTTATAATAAATTTTAATACTATATAAAGAATTATATTTTAAATCTAATTTAATTTTACAAAATTGAGTTATAAAGTAAATTCTACACTTATTTAATATATTATAAATTGATTTTTTTAATAGACCTAAAATTTTTAATTAAGATATCTAAATTATGTTAATAATAAAAAAATAATTAAAATTTGAAAGAAACGATTATATCACATTTTAATATATCCATATATATACTCCTAAATGACTATCTCATTTTTACAAGGATAAATAAAATAATTATTTGAAAAAACTACAGAAATATAAAATTGTACCCACCGTTGAATGAAGATCTTGTTGATTTAGTTGATTAACGCACATTTTGCTGATAAGATAATGTAACAATTTATTATAATTAATTTAAATAATATAAAATATACATAATTTATTATATATATGAATTAATGAGAGTGTACATATTGAAAATCAATACTTAGGATCCATATATATATATATATATATATACATTATATAATAAAGTTTGGATATTGAAATATTTCAAACTATACATTACATAACCCAATACTTATACAATAATAAATTATTTTCATGGCAATTATTTTCTGTCCACTAATTTTAGTAATTTAATTTAATTGCATAAACATTCCACACATTTATCCATTTACATCTCATAAAATATATTTTTAATTCATAATAATACTATATTAAATAAGGGAATTGAAATTGTACAACACAACTTTTAGATAATTTAAAACCAACTTAGATAAAGAGACACCACCTCCTTAATCCAGACGAATATTGTTTGAATAATGTATGTTCACGCAATCAATATTCTTTTAACAAAAATCTTCATTTTTCTTTATAAAGAAATCGTCGTTTGAATTAGATCATTGTTCTATTTTGAGCAAGATCTTTAAAATAATTTTTGCACACAATTTATCAGTAATCCAAAATTATTTGATCTAATAAGCTAAATGCAATAAAAAAAACTCTCACACCATGTTTAAAAATTCACTATATTAAAATATTACATATTTTCACATAATTTTTCAAATTCTAAGTCATTAAATACTAGTAAAGATTAAGTCTAATTCTAAAATTACACTTGACCATAGTTCGCCAAATTAAAATAATAAGACAAGTCTCAAAATCAAGAATTTTAGTAAGAGCGGTAAAATGGGACATCATCTCCCGTTTTTGTATATGTATATATTAAAAAAATGTTTAATCATGTAAATTTTTTAGGTCTTTTAACGGATCAATTAACATCTCTAATTGAAAAGATTGTTACTTTTATATTAGATTATTCAGTGAAAACTAATCATTAGAATTTAATTTGTAAATATTCATCATTTAAATTAAAATACTATTCCATATTTATATCGAACAATTCAATAAAAGAATTTATTCTTTGAATTTATTTTTATTTTAATTTAAAAGAGTAGATTGGTAGCCATTCCTTTTTAATCTCTTAAATTTAACAAATTAAAAAAATTTTAATGCAAAAGGTATCACGCCAATACAAAAAATAAAAAATAAATAAAAATTAACTATAAGCTAAAATGAAATCGAAATAAATTTAATTTCTCTTTCTTTAACTTTTCCTTGTATCGTAAAAAATAAAGGTTAAAGAAGACAAAGAATTAAAAAGACTAAAAAAACTTTTTGATCATTTCAAAAACTCCAATCCTAGTTATAGAACACCTCAATCCAAGCTTAAAATTCAAACACCCCTTTTTCAAATTCTTCTAAGCACGAATAAGCTATAAAGGGCAATATTTAAATAAAGGAGAAAGGAAAAGAAATACTTATTAATTTCTATCTGTTAGTTAGTTTGTAACTTGGAAATCAGAAAGGGAGAGAAATGAGAATTTAGGACTTTGAAGTTGGAGAGAAAGAAAAAGGAGAAACAAAAGAGAATGAAAGAAGTTGTTAAATTATGAAAACAAGAAAGGAATTTCACATTTCTAATTACACCTCACATGTTTACTAAACTCAACTCCTCTTTATTCTGAGACCATTATAATTTCAACTCGCACACCAATAATCCGAAAGACGAGAAAGTCACGGTAAAGGAGGAGAAAACTCTATCCTTTAAATATAAATACGTAAGGATATTTTTGACAATTCACAGTGGTTGGTATGTTGCAACTTACAAAATGGTATAGTACAGTTAGCATTTGCCTTTTACTACTTCCATCTCCAGCCAATTTTTAGATATTGTGCATTTATCCACGCTTCCTCATTCTTTTTCCAAAAAGGTATTGCACAAATTTTCAAAAATATTTATTAAATAAATTAATCTGATATAATACTTTTATCAATTTTAAAATTGTTAAAATTGAATTATATTTTTTTAAATATAAAAGCGAGATATCAATAAATAAGGATATAAACTTCTATTATTCACTATGAAGCTGAGTTGTCAACATAATATTTGTTACGGTTAAGATTATATATAATGCGACATGTTCTTTATATCTTTATATGTGAAGTATATACTACACTATACATTACTAGCATACAATAATATGTAAGATCAATAAATTAATAGAAAAATACTACTAAATTAAAAATTCATTCTTAAATCATTCTAAGTAAACTTAAATGATTAAAACATAAGTTATAGCTAAATATTGTAAATCTAAAAAAAGGCTAAATATTAAAAACAAAATCATATTTAACCGTCAAAACTTTAATGGTTAAACTTGATTAAATCTAACAATAGGTTACAAGAATTCTTAGACTCTAATAATAGAACTAAAGTTGTCATTTCAATAAACGAGGGTGTGATTGAAGCCAGTTGTAAAGAATTTCACTCCTTAATATATATGTATAATGTCATGAGAAACTGGAAAATTTTCCGGACTTTGTATCTCTTTCTATCTATGTTTTGATGAAGCTTCAATATTTAAAAAAATGATGAATAAATTAAAAATAATTTTGTATAACAATTTAAATTTCTTACAATGAATTTAAGATGTAACTCTGTTCGAAGAAGTTAAACTGAAGACAGTGAAATTTGTAAAAGTGAAGTAGAAAAATAGCATGTCGATCCAAGGGCAATAATTTACGTAGCCGGTGCACATGCTAAGGACATGGAGAAAAGTTGAGGCTCTCTATCACCACTTTTCTGCACACATATATAGCACAAAAGAAAAAGCTAGTAAAGAAAGAAAAGTTGTTCCATGTATAATCATGATGTTCTGTGATTCAAAATGAGGCCAATTATCACTCAAACTTGTCTATGGTGATGACACCAAGGACCCCATTCATGTGCCACGACAATGGCACCAGACAATTTTTACTATGCCATGGAAAGAAGATGTGCATTGGTGGGTCTAAAGGTGAAAGTATCAGTACCTTTCCTGAGATTCAGCTGTGGATGCTGTCTCCTACCACTTTTTTTTTTGGTAAAATTGATTAGTATAGCAATGAAAGGAGTCATGGGGTTCTGACAAAGAACAGATCAAGAACGTGAGGCAAATTGGGAATATATATTTCGCTGAAAGGAACAAGCTTTAGGGCATGCTAGCAATGGGGGAATTCAAACACTTTGTGATTGTTAAGTTCAAGGAAGGTGTGGCAGTTGATGAGCTCACAAAAGGGATGGAGAAGTTGGTCTCAGAGATTGATGCTGTCAAGTCCTTTGAATGGTTTGTTTTCTGTTTTGTTACCTTGTACTTTGGACAACAATATAAATGTTCATGAACTGTTTTTTGTGTATCCTAAGTTATAGTTTTTTTTTTCTTTCAAATGAATATTCTTTCATACACATAAACCTGATACTGTTGATAATCATCTAAGAATCATAGTGCATAGTGTTGGTTATTTTGGACTCTGATACTGATATTCTCATGTACTTTTAGTGAATAGAGTCTTCTCAAATGTTTGATTGCATTTATCTTGAGCAGGGGAAGGGACATAGAAAGCTTAGATGTGCTGAGACAAGGTTTCACTCATGCCTTCCTAATGACATTCAACAAGAAAGAAGATTTTGCTGCATTTCAAAGCCACCCAAATCATGTGGAGTTCTCCACAACATTTTCAGCAGCCATTGAGAACATTGTGCTGCTGGATTTCCCATCTAATGTTGTCAAGGCCCCAGCATGATCCTCAACATAATATTCCAGCAATAAAATTCCCCTCTTCAAATTTGTTTAGTCTATGTTTTTGCTTGTGTTGCGTTATGTGTAGTTCTGTCATGAGCTGTTACTACTACATCTCGTGCAATTTGAACTCGTAGTATTATGGATTATGAATTATAATTATGAACTTTTTTGCCTTAGATTGATTGATACTTCTAGGAGTTAGCATTTGGCATTGCGAATAGCCATTTAGTTTTTGTTTCATCGTAGCATGTTTTGTATCAATTAAATTTCTGGGCCATATAAAAGTAAAAGAAATTCTAAGACACAAAATTATATCATCACTAGCTTTACCTAAAGAAGTCTAAATAGAAAAGCCACTTTTACATGGCAGAGAATGAGAATCAATGGTACGGAACATGCATAGCTTGATGATAAACAATACTTCATGAATCCAACTTAGTTGTATTCCATGTCAAAAGGCATGGCAAAAGCAATAAGACCTCTTTTTAAGCTATTAACATAGAGCCAACTTGGAACTTGATTTCAAAAGCAGAAGATTCTCCATTTTCACCTTTATGCATCGTTATATAGTGTTATCCTCAGAGATAAAATGCCCCACATGACTCACAATTTGATGACTGAAGCCTCATGAGTTGCATTTATAGGGAAAAGAGATGAACATGAAGCCATTCAACAAAGTCCAACTTCTCTATTATTTGCTCATCTTCCACACCACACTATGTACTCCTATAGAACAGCATAATCATACCAACTACTGCAGTGATAGTAAAACTCAATCATCTTTCTTGAATCCAAATTCTACTATTACATCCCTATTAGGTAACATCACCATATGCAGATCTCAGAATCTCTACTTGAGAACATCTCTTGGACTTTTCCAAGTTTCTTCACTTGACTATAATGCTAGATTACTAACCATATCTCACCCTTGTTCTTCTTCTCTCCATTACATTTCTCCTCTGGCTGTCACTGCTGGCTTTCCTTCTCCTCCTGAACCAAACTCACTCCTTCTTTTCAACTGCTCAAGCACAATAGATTCCACACCATTTATCCGAAATTGCAAAGGCTTGTCACATAGGTGTGGACCTGCTGCTTCAACATCTTCCACGATTCAAGAGCAAGAGAAAAATCCAAATTCATGTCTAGTTATTGAAGATCTTCAAAAGGTTGACAAGGGTTTTCATCCTAAGCATTTGAACTGCTCTCATTATGGTTGGATGCACAGAAGCTCCTCAAACGGTGAAGCTGAAGGGTATGTGTTGGGAACATGGATGTCCTTTGATGTGCCAAATCACGTGGAAGATCTTTGCAAAGAGTGTGAAAAGCCTGAAGGCAACTGTGGTGTAGGGCTGAAGTGTTTGTGCCATGCAAAAGAGTGCAGTGAGTGCCTTGATTTATTATGACATGCACAAAGTCTTTCTTTTATATACTTTACTTCCATTTGTTTAATTAATTTTGCTTCCACCCCAAATGGCTTGGTGACTCTAATGATGTTTTTGCAGAAGACAAGATCATTTCAGAAAGTGGGTCCATGAAATCTGTTGGTAATGTTCTTTTCTCTTTCCTTTCTTTCATTGGTGTTGTAGCTTTCTTCAAGGATGTATAACTAGCAAACCAGTAATGGATGAAATTTTAAATAAATTTTAATTTTTATATAATTTCAACAAAATAATATTTTTAACACAATTTTTATTTTATCCTATCATTATATTGACCACAATAATACAATAACTCAATAACTTTATCTATTATTCAGAGCTTAAATTGGCTTGAAAAGGCAAAGTTTCCTTGGTTTTAACACAACAAAACATATTTTAGAAAAGAGGCCTAATTTATTGGGAGATTGATTTCTGATAACGAAAGGTAACATGACATGGTTTTTCTTTATCGATGTCTGGATCAGTCTTTTCTGGGCCAAGCACTGATTTGGACACTCTAATGCGACATTTCGTTCTTCCATCTTTCAGAAACCAATATGAAAAGTGTGGCAAAAAATGATCCATTTTTTCCATGCTATGTATGAACAGAATAACAAATTTAATTGGAAGAGAAAAAGTATTCGACTTTGAGTCTGGTCAATGACCCCACTTAAAAGAGGATAAACAAAATCCAAAATGAAGTTCCAATGTAAAAAATATTAAGTAAAAATACTAAAACAAAAGACAATATTGTCGACTTATTTCAATCAGTCATATATTTGATCCATAAAAAAAAAGGTTAGATATAGATTGGTTGGTTTAAGATTTGTGTGTTTCTTTGTTTAGTTCTTCAACATGGAAATCTGTTTCCTAAATAATTGATTCCTAAATATAAAAAAAAAGTATGACAAACATGCTTGAAAAATAGAACAAGAAAAAAATATATAACATTTCATCATCATCCACATATAGTTTAACCTTCATTAATTTTATACTAAAATTTATTGACAATTGAATATTGTGGTATAAAACTAAGCTCTAACAACCATGATATAATTTGCATCAGTCACATGCCAAGATTAGCAACTCTTAATGCAATAACTGAGTGGGAAGAATGGTAAATTGTAGAAATAAAGTTATTTTCTTTCTCTTTCTCTGTTTTTTTTTCTCTCAATTTAAAAAAAAATTATAAATTTTGCACACTTTCTATCCATTTTTATTTATTTATTTTGGTTAAATTATTATTTCTATCTCTATGTTTACTTAATTGGTAGAATTCCCTTACTTCTATTTATTACATAAAACATTGTCCTGGCTTAACTAAAGTCACATCTTCAATTAGTTCCCAACAACTTCTTATTATTTCTCTACTTTGGTGATTATGCACTGGCTATACATGTCATTCCCATTTCTCACTTTCTACTTCTAAAATTTAACTGTATTTTTAGTTTTTGAGAATTTGTGGTATTTTTTAAATTAGTCTCTTTGTGCTGTTTTATTTCTAGTTTCATATTTGAAAGAAAAAAAAATGGTGTACTTTTAGTATATCCGCAAAGTATTTTCAGGAACTAAAAGTAAATATTATATATTTTTTAATTATCACAAAAAATACAGCAGATAGAATAATCTTAAAATTCATCATTCTCCGAAACTACAATATATTTAAATAATTTAATATATGAAATTATCAGGAAAAATTTGAGATTATTTTTTATACACTTTAATGATTTCTTTACCCTTTAAATTTCTTTTGTCCGATCTAAGATTTTTTTCAATGCATCTAAAGATTTTAATTTTCATATTATTTATTTATTTTAATATATTTTAATGAAAAATAAAACTTAATATCATAACTATATATATATATATATATATATATATATATATATATATATATATATATATATATATATAATTAATTAAAATATATAT
>Ga0099824_1010218_pt1 | contig 11190 bp, 4 predicted proteins | sample SiratrowhiteBW_FD_76837 | JGI IMG/M metagenome (GOLD analysis project Ga0099824, IMG submission 76837) | Root nodule microbial communities of legume samples collected from California, USA - Siratro white BW | ecosystem: Host-associated > Plants > Roots > Nodule | place: USA: California... | reverse complement strand
AATATATATAAAAAAAAATATATATATATATATATATATATATATATATATATATATATATATGTATAAATTAAGAATTGGTAGAAAAAATGGAAAAAGATAACTAAACATATTTATAATAAAGAATATAATATTTCTTCATTTTACATCTTATTTATTGAAAAAATTAAGATATATATCTTTTTTTTAATTTTATCAAATGAGATAATAACTATTTTTTATTTTTTTATTATTTTTTAATGATAATATTATTTTTATACATTTTAAAAATTTTTAATTTTAATTTCAGTTAATTATCGGAGCAAAATCTAGTGTTGATAGAGAGAAAACAACACCATCAACCTACATAAGTTCACTTCCATCCTCTGAAACGGTACATGCATGGAAACCACTAAAGTGTAACAACTATGATATCCTTGATATATATACATCTAATGTTTTTATTTTATTTTATTTTAAACCACTTGCGAATTTTCCTCCAAAAACGTAAGACAATATTAAAGCTTTTATTCTATTCATGTTCAAAACATTTTGGAATTGTAACACTTAAATATATGGACTAGTTTAGTATTTAGAGAATAACACCATTTCTAGGTCTCCTCTTATATTGTAAAGATTTAAAGAAAGAGATAACACTTTAACATTTTTAAATTTTAATTACTAAATTACCTTAAAAATCTTATTTTACCTCACATTTATTTTGTTATTAGTACTTATAAAAGTATAATAATAATATGTTATTTGTATTTCTCTTCTTTTAAAAAAAAAGTTTTTGTTATCTCTTTGCAATTTTGAAACTGAAAATCAACATAATCATGCATATTTTTGTATCATATTTTAGTGTCTGATATCTCAAATTATATCAATGCTGTGATAGAAATAAAAAACGTAATGACAGAGAAAAATAGGATTAGAGATGATGAAGTGAGGTTTGTGAGTGAATATTCGGAACGAACCGACGCAATAGAAAGAAGAAAGAAAAGCACTCCACCCAGCAGGGATCTGATCCGATCTGAGGGAAGCAAAAATCGATCGTTCTGGTTTTTGAGAAATTCCCAATCTTTGTGTTTGTGCATCAATCGGCAATGTCCTCTTTCCTGCACCAGAGAAGTCTCCAGAACCCCTTCTCCAACGCATTCCCTGTTTCAGCTCCATCTTCAGCCAATTCCAAGAGACCCTTCTCCTCCATTCTGGGCCCCACCACCCTCCTTGCCCTTCTCTCTCTCCTCGTCATAGTGGGCGTCTTCTGCCCCTGGCTCGGCGTGCCCCAAGCTTTGTCCTTTACTTCAACTTCACCCTCAGCTTCCAAATGGGGTCACTACACACTGGAACAAGCTCTCTCCTTCGTCGCCAGAAATGGCTCCGTCATCGTCTGCATTGTGAGCCAACCCTACTTGCCCTTCCTCAACAACTGGTTGATTAGTATAACCATGCAGAATCGCCAGGACATGGTCCTTGTCATTGCCGAGGACTACGCCTCGCTCCACCGGGTCAATGATCTTTGGCCTGGCCACGCTGTTCTCATCCCTCCCGTGCTTGATGCTGAAGCAGCCCATAAGTTTGGCTCTCAGGTTCTTTTTTTTTTTTGCATTTAACTAGATTCCTTTATGCAGTAATAAGAATAGGAAATGTTAAGAGTTATACTCTGAATAGAATAATTACATGTGTTACTTAAGGTTTTAGACCCTTCCATCTAAGTGAAAGAGCTTCTATATAGTAATTTATACATAAGTTAATTTAAACTTATGGGAGAAGCCAATTCATCTTGTCTTCCTATTTTCTTTTTCTCTAAGTACTTGTTAAGAAGTTTATTTAAACAGGGTGTAATAGGGCTAAACTAGTTTCATATAAGTTTCAAGTTGTTTTCATAAGTTAATCTTGAAGAGGTTGTTGACACTGCCTGAAAATAGTTTATTAAAATGTATCATTTACTTTTATAGGCTTTTCTGACATAAGTTGTAAATAAGTTCTTCCAACACAACTTCTAGGCAATGTGCTTGACCAATGATAACAACTTGATTTTATTTATTATTTTTGTGTGGTGCTGAGTTTTCAGATATGTGATTGTTTTTTTCGCTGTCTAGGGTTTCTTCAACTTTACAGCCAGGAGGCCAAGCCATCTGCTGAAGATTGTGGAGCTTGGATATAGTGTGATGTACAATGATGTTGATATGGTTTGGCTGGCTGATCCATTTCCTTATCTTGTAGGGAACCATGATGTGTACTTTACTGATGATATGACTCCTGTGAGTGTTCTCTTATAAGTTCATTTCCTTCTGTCCTTGATTTTAATTATTTTATTGTAATAACAGAGTTACATCAATATTGGGAACTCGTTATTTAGGTTAAAGCAAGCAATGTATATAATTCATATTGGAAATCATTTAGTGAAAATTTGGTGCTGGGTTTTTATAGGTTCACTATGTTTAATTTGATGAGATATGATGCATGGCTTATCTTTTATAAGATTGTCAGATATTGCATTAATGCAATAACTGAAGTTTGATCCAAGATTGACAGACATAAGGATTGATACATGGTTTTTGAAGTGAAGATTAAGATTGTTATTATTACTAGATATTTCATCAAGAATACACTTCAAAAACCAAATTGGTTTTTCTTATTATTCATGCATGGTTAATAATTCCATATAATGCCAAAGTTTTTTAATTTTAATACAAGACTTGCTTAGACTTGGTTTGATCATGCTATACCGTCCTTCACTTCATCGTCATTGCCCTATGAATAGCGTACAGATAGAGTGATAATGATCGTTATGATTGATAATTAGAATATAAACATTGTTATCTGTAGTCTGTTTTCGGATCAAACCCATTTATTAGTGAATGTATGAATCATTTTTGTAGAGAAAACATCATGATATCCATGATAGTACTTAAAATGGATATCAAGAAATTAAATGATACAAATATCCTCCTTGTCTGATGGTTTTCTTGTCTCTCAAAGACTAAAAAAGATATCATAAATGTAATCAAATAATGTCAAAGGAGATTCCATTGTGAACCATTTGGGTATTTGCTGTTTGGTGCTTCCACTTGATTCTAATAAATTGTCTCTTATTCTTTATCACTTTCCCTGTCTGAATACGTGCTGCAATTTTAGTGTGAATCCATTTTGTTTTTGTATTATTGACTTCATCTTTTAATTTCTTTCTGAGATCAGATCAAACCATTGAACCATTCTCACGATTTACCACCACCAGGAAAAAAAGGCCGTCCTTACATTTGTAGTTGCATGATTTTCCTCCGCCCCACAGATGGAGCAAAGCTAGTTCTGAAAAAGTGGATTGAGGAACTTCAGCTTCAACCATGGTCTAAAATGGTGAAATCTAATGATCAGCCTGCTTTTAACTGGGCTTTGATGAAGATTGCTAAAGAGGTTTATTGTATTTTCTTACATCCTTCTTGTATATATAGCTCATATAGACCAATTATACAGATATATGATAGGAACTTGTTTGATTAGTCAATCAGGATTCAGGATCTTTTGTTTCTAATAAAGTCGCATAGGCTCAAGGACAATCAGTAATAACTATAGTTTGTTTCTGAGTTCTGATAAATTAGCAAAGTGATGCTATTATAAACTTAAGTGGAAAGTCTGTCCAAGTGCTACTTCTATTTTCTATTCATGACCATGGTTTGAAATTCCCTAGATCTGAAGCTTAAATAATTTAGGCCCAACGAGGCTCGGTTCTCCTTCCAATATGAGGTTAATTTTACTATAAAAATTGCACTAGTTAATTTTACTGTAATTTACTATAAAAATCCAATTTCTTTGTGGTTGTTGATTGTTCTCTGTGGTTTGTCAGGCATTATAGAGTAAATCATATCTTAAAAGTGACTTTGACTTTTAGGGCTTATGTTTCATTCTGCTCCATGAATTCACAGTTAGATCCTTTTCCAAGGAATTGTTTATTCTTTTACAACACTATCTTCCTGATAAATTCCTACCATGTTATATATGTCCGTATGGATGATTTTTTCTTAAATTAGAAAGAAAAGATGTGCAATTCACTGTCAACCACCTAATGAAAAAATAGAAAATAGGAAAACGTCTTTCGTTCTCGATCATAATAAAATGGATATTTTGTTTTTGAAAGTGAAAATCTATATCTATCAAAAGAAACTTTTGTGTGAATGTGGCGGGAGGGATTATGCTGTGATGCATTGTGAATAATAGATAGAGCCCAAAATTCTTTTATGAATGAAGTGCTAAAACTAACAGCACAAGTACACTGGCACTTCTCATCTTCGTCATTTTGGTCTCCTAATGTTCTCCTTCAAAGTTTCTTTTGTTCTAAAAGCTTGACCTCTAGTCTGATATATAACCATTTTAAATCATGGATTTATTTGCCAACTAGAAGGAGTTGGAGGGTTTATTTTAGTTTTTAGTTCTAAAATGAATAAATATCGTATATATTGTTCTTTTCATGATTACTTTTTCCACTGCAGGTTGATTTGTACCTGCTTCCACAGGCAGCATTCCCTACAGGCGGATTATACTTCAAGAACAAGACATGGGTCAAGGAAACTAAAGGAAAGCACGTTATCATTCATAATAACTATATTGTTGGCTTTGAGAAGAAAATAAAGCGGTTTCGTGACTATGGCTTCTGGTTGGTGGATGATCATGCACACGAGTCCCCTCTTGGTGCATTATGATCCTTGGTAGATGACACAAAACTTCTTAGCTTTGGTCCAAGCACTTAGATTCAGAAAATTCCCTGCTCTACCAAGTTGTTCATCCTACTTGCTCAGTGGCTGTTTACTTGAAATTACAACCGTTGCTGTCAACATGCAACACTGACTAAATGATGGGTTGGGAAAAAAATGGTGTTTTGCAATCAATTTTGTGGAGAAAAAAGGAGCTTGTAAAATGTAGAAGGAAGAGAAGGGTAGAGTTTTATTTGGTTTTGAGAGCTGTCTCTGATGTATAATTTGTTTACAAAGAATATTATTCCATTGTAAGAATGTTTAATTTGGCATATATAATATGAAATATAAATTCTGCATTTTGGCCCCTACAAGTAGAAATAACAATTGGCAATTGGATTGTCTTGTACTTAGATCTGAAGTCCAAAGTGATATTAGGGCACAATTCGAATAGTGTTTGAATAAAACTAAAAAGAATTGCGTTTGCCGGGAGTCGAACCCGGGTCTATTGCTTGGAAGGCAATTATCCTAACCGTTGGACTACAAACGCTTTGATGTAAATAGGAAGTTTAAAACTTTAGATGTAATAATCTCTTTTAAAATACATGGATTTATGAAATTATGATGTATATTCAATAATTATACCATTAATTATTAAAATTTTATTAAAAATAATGTGAAAATTATTGTTTAAAGTAATATGTGTTTATATGAATAAAGTACTAGTGAAATACTAAATTAATATATACTGCTATAAAATAAAATTTAGTCCAATTAATTTGTTCATTTAAACACTAACAATGATGAAAAATAACATGAAGTTACCCCATCAAAATAAAATTTATTAAAATAAACACTATTATATATCTTTTAATATATTTGAAAAATATTTAATTGTTATCAAGTATCTTTTAATCATTAAATAAATATTATGTAAACCAATGAAAGAGTAAGTTGTTTAGTTATAAATTTTGAATTTTAAAGGATACGTTGGTATGGTATTCGAACTGAATTAATATAGAAAACTACACTCCATTTACTTCTAAGTGTGTACAGTTCACATATTAAAGCACATTTTAATCCGTTAAAATAAAATCATATGCAAAGTCATGCTATTTGAATATGTTTAATCACTTAAGTAAATCATTTGAATTTATTTTAATAGATTAATAGTTTGTTTTAACATATTAAATTTGTGACAATTGCAAGCATGAAAAAGATCAGGTGATTTTGTTGGATTAAATTGTGCTTTTAATTGGTCAAATCACTATTCCTTGCAAACTTATTTGAAAACTAAGAAAGAATAAGAATATTTGAACATATTAAACTTATTTTAATATATTAAAACATGCATCTTGTGGTTGCAAAGATCAAATCTTTAATAATAGAAGGATCAAATCTTTTAACCTTCAAGTTTCTACATCTACAAGCTCATCCTACTTGATTATGACAATCACTTCAATATGAAAGTGATCAAAGAACAAAGTTCCAAGACAATTAGGATTTTAGGGGTCAAATATGAAGAAATAGGAAAGTGTGCACACTTCAGAGTTGAGACGGATATGCATGAACTATCCCTCTACAGCAAGAATTCCCTACCTAAGCACCTATTTATTTATGGTGGTTTCCAAATTAATCAGAGTGAACAGAAAATAGATAAACTCGGAGTCTGTCACAGGCTGCTCCCTAGAAAACGAGCAAAGCTAGGGTACTTGGGCTCCCACCCAACCACTTGGCGAGTTTTTGTGTTGTTTAATCTTTTTCCTAGAGGATCATCAGTTCCTGCAAACCCAAATATAAAAGAGCCATTATGCTTTCAAAATAAAAAGTGGCTTATTTCTTACAGTCATATAATCACAAATCATCAGGTATAATAAGCTTGTTCATTTTTAGAACAACTTCCTTAAAATTCATACCAACACAGTATGTAAACATGATAACAGCATAGGTTAAATTAGCACACAATGAAGTAATATGATAGTATCAGTTCCAAATATGCTTCACCATCAAAGAACTCACCAGTAAATTTATCAAACTTTTTACTGAATTTCCCACTTTCATTAACCAGGTCCATCATTTCTTGCCTGCAAACCCATGATTAGTGTGAGATTGTTCTTTAAATATTCAGAGTGTAATTTGACAATTTAAAGACAAAACACCTAACCTAGACAAAGGATGACCATCACAACCCAGGAAAATCTGTCCACGGAATTTTTTCTTCAAGATTGCTACTGCAAGCGAAGCTGCATCCTGTTGTGGAAACATATAAAAATGAGCACCAGTTTTAATCCGTCATAAAACACAGTTAAATACATTGAAAACGCAAAATGTAGAAGAAAACAGAGAACACAACCTCATTTAGAATACATAGGCTCAAGGTTTCTTAGATAATGTGATAATCATAAGCATGTTTTCATCTTTAATGTTAGTTTTTACTTGAGCCTTGAATTTTATATTTAATATTTGCCTAAAACCAAACAGCTATTGCTTATAAAACTTAAACAAAAATGAGAGTCCATGAATCAAAACTAGAAGCATTAAAGTAGCAGCAAATAATGCTTGATGTCATGCTTTCAAATGTACAGAGATTCAACAAGCTCCAGTAGACTCGATTAGAATGCTCATGTAGAGGGATAAGTCTGCTGAGGTCATAGTTTAAACCACCAAATGGATATATTCTGTTTCCTTTTGTGATATTTTGAGAGGAAATCAGTAAACTAGGGTTGAGTGAGTTTTCTAATTGAAACTCATTAACACTACAACCCAACTTTTTTTCTCTAGCTCTCAACTGAGTACACTTCAATGGTTCAATGATATTAAACAGAAGTTACAGGACCAATAAGGAAAGTAAATACAGAAGTAATTAGCGAGAAAATGGTATTCTGACCTCATAATGTATAAGATTCAGGATGTGATCAGGACGAATATCAACAGTACCCTTTTCCAAGTAATAATTGTGTGCACCTCTATCTTCTTTGTAAAATTGGTTAAGGTTGCAACAAATAAAGCATAGTGGCAAAGATTACTGAGGTTAGAAACAAATTCCTACAATCCTGATAATTTGAACATAGCCAAGGATATATATAGTCCTGCCAATCTTAGAACACAACCACCAAACTCCAGTACCACGTTTTCAGCTTTTAGAAGGACATCAACCCTTGCGCTCCTCCCAATTGGCAGAACTGGAGAATCCTAAAATGAAATATATTCCATCAGGATAAATCAACAAACATCCAAGACCGTAGAAAGGGAAAATCTGACAGTATCAGTTGGCAAATGTGAACAAGATTCATAGGAATAGAAGTACTGTAATTGCACTAGTTAAAACAATTTGTGTATTACATTATTTGGAAAAAAGAAGCATGTATCACCATGTGGACTGTAATTATCTTTCCTTTAAATTAAATCGAATCAAAACAGAGAAACAACAAAAGAATATGGCAGTTTGGATCTATGACCCACCTCATCACATGATCCATTATCATTACAATCATATGGAGCAGTGCTTGATGTAAATAAGAAAGAACCTTCCCCATTCCAGCTTGATGCAGCTAACCTGATTATTTGACCATCCACATCAATAAAAGAGTTCACAAGAAGACAACTACTGCACTATCACTTTCTCTAACTAGAAAATCCAAGTTGACCTGACCAATCAATTCAACATGTTCTTTATTCGCATACCTTGACAAGTTCATATAACTACCACAAACAAATCACACACAAATTTAACATGGTCTGACTCAGCATGCTTAACAACTGCCCCTCCATATGACATTATTTACTAGGTCTCTCAATCTCATATCCTTTTTCATGCATCAAACAAGTCCCCACTAAAAGCATTCACAGCCCACAGCAATTTACATGGCAACCAATTACTCCGAACTCCATCATCATTAAGATAATAACTCCTTCACTTCCTATTAGTATTTAAAAAATATCTTACAAATAACTTTCACTATCTTAACACTATTTAAAACTAAAACTTTGAATCTTCTAATAAGAATTTGAGCCAAAACCGACAGATAAATTTACAAAATGAGGTAAATCACACAAACAAAAGAAGTACAACAAAAATATAGATTTTCCAGGAGTGCAATGCAAGATTATCAAGTTTCAAAAACCATTAAGCAGAATTAAGGGCATTCCCAGTGAAAAAGCTTTTATTAAACGAATTATATTTTTGAAGCTGTAACATGATCATGCTCAGGAAAATATGTCACTATGATATAAATGAAGTACAATGGGATACTAACAATATTTGCATTTAAATACAGATTGATGTGCTTAAATCTTATCCATGATATTCAACCAATAAGGAAGCATCAAAACCACACATAAAATATCAGCAAGAAAAAAACTTGTAGGAGTTAGAAGACTAAATTCAGAGCATAAAGAACATTCCTCAAGAGCTAAATCCATTATCCAGAACAAAGGTAAGCATTAGCACAAGTTGACCAACTAAAGGCCTGGAAACAATCAAACTAACTGACCAACACTTCATGTATAATCAAGTCCTCAACAAACTCATTAGCATGTTGCCATACCCTGAAGATTTCTCACCTAACATTTCCTGCATAGTCCGGTGTGCGAGAAGGTGGTGCACAATAAATGACATTTGGAAATTTTTGAGTAGCTTCTGTCCATTTCAAAGAAGGGGAAATACCCATTTGTATCAACTCGTTGTGATGATGTGTAGTCGCTGTCTGACCATAAACTTGACAATCTGGAATTTCCTGCTTGCGTACACATAACACAAACATACAGATAGCAAGCTACTGAATATCTACTAATCACAAGAGTAGCAAAGAAAAAACTTTTACATTGTCAACCAAATAAAAATCACCTTAAATATGACTTCTAAAGTAATTATTAAAAAATTCAACAATTTTATCATACATCACGATATACTATTCTGCTACAAGTAAATTCTGATTACGATGTCGATAAACCATAATATAAACAGGGAATATAAAAACTCCAACCATTACATATATTCGTCCTTAACAAAGACTAGCATGAGCTAAAGTTCCAATTTACGATAATTAATTGGCCCAAGAAAATGAAAGAATACCTGATGCCATTTCTGAGCAACCAAGCGACCAAGAACCCCGGGACCCACAATTAGTAAGTCATGTTCTCCAATTACCTGAGGAGAGGAAGAGAGTGATTGTTCCGTGGGAGAAAGTGCATCTTGTGAGACCTTCAAATGGGTTGTCTTGGACATCCAAAAAGACGTAAACTTTACTCTATTTCCTAAGCTTGAATAAGAGGATCGAAGGTGGGGTTTGGGAGTGAGGAAAGTAAGACAGCGAACGTTATCACAGACAAAAGACAAATTCCCAGATAGCTTTTGAGGTTTGAGAAGAACATTAGTAGTTGGGAAACATGTAGTTCCCATCATAATCATAAGGACTGGAAGAGGTTGTTGTGTTGGTCTCACTGTCAATGTTTTTGGGACTTTATGGATTGAAATGTCCACACAGCGTTACAGATTGCAGATAAGAGAGCTTCCGTGTGAGAGCAATTGTCATCAATTCTGCAGCGTTTATCAAGAGCATTTTTTTTTTTTGTACAAGGTAAATTGTGAATTTTTACTTCCTAAAATTTTATTGGATGATTTGTTTACATACACTTATCTTAATTATATAACTTTGTGGATTACTTTTACTATTTTATTTCACTTTTGGAATATTTATAAAAAAATACAATGGATACTGATTGGCCAAAGGTAACAAGGGATGTATTGTTCAATAAATGTCAAAGTATGATGCAATATTAACAATTTTGATAAATATAATCGACTACGGATTTATTTATATTGCTTATTATTTAACAATTTTCATATTTAGATATTTTTAATATAACTTATAGCATTCCACTAGCATAATATATATTACATTATCTAACAATAACGAGCTTAAAAGATAAATGAATAATAAGCAAATAATATGAATTGTTTCTAGATATAAAATCACATATATATATATATATATATATATATATATATATATATATATATATATTAAAATATGTTATTCAAATTAATATAAACATTAAACCTTTTCATAGATAATATTTGAAACATTTTATGTAATGACTATATACACTTGATTAAACGAAATGTTTTATATTCTATAACTATAATAAGAAAACTAAATCTTTTATATACGAACAACGAAAGCATACAAAATTGAAGATTAAGATAAATTTATTAAATTTTCATATCAAATCTTTAAATTATATATTATCAAAATAAGAAAATTGTTCAAAAATAATTATATCAAAGAGTCTAAGAAATTAGAGAAAGATACTAATTGAAACTTATTCATTACCATTATATTTAGAGTCTTAATACTTAACTAATGTGTCTTTAGTGATTTGTCTTGCAAGTGTAAAAATATTGTTTATTCTTTATTTTGTGAAGTAATCAAATTATTTGATATATATATATATATATATAAATATATATATATATATATATATATATATATATATATATATATATATATTTTTT
>Ga0099824_1010213_pt1 | contig 11197 bp, 8 predicted proteins | sample SiratrowhiteBW_FD_76837 | JGI IMG/M metagenome (GOLD analysis project Ga0099824, IMG submission 76837) | Root nodule microbial communities of legume samples collected from California, USA - Siratro white BW | ecosystem: Host-associated > Plants > Roots > Nodule | place: USA: California... | reverse complement strand
CTAAATATAGTATTTCACAAAATCAAATGAAAAAAAAAAAAATAAAAATAATTAAATTAAAAAAATAAAAAAAAAATAAAAATTAAAAAAAAATATAAATAAAAATAAAATTTTTTTTTTTTAAATTAATATTATTTTTTTTTTCTTTTTTTTTTTTTTTTTTTTTTTTTTTTTTTTTGTATTTTACACCCCAGTTCAAACAGATAACTTTGTTAATTGCCATGTTAGTGCCTGTTGCTTTTAGAATTTTCTTTTTTAACTATATAAAGGAGTTATTCAATAGAAGATATTTTTGAAAATTGTTCCGAAATTAATAAACATTTTTAAAAGGATCATAATATTTTGACAATTAATAAATTTTTACTTTCTATTTTATCTTTTATTTTTGTTTCTTTTCTTACAAATATAAAGGTTTATTATTATTCTTAAAAATAGATTGTCAAATGGTTAACTTGATTATTTCCCTTTTTAAAACTAACGAAAGAAAGGGAGATGGAATGAAAAAATTAGGAAGACCCACGTGGGAGCTGAAAAAATTAGGAAGCCAAAGGCCCAGGAAGCCTTGTCCCGTGAAGCAGAAAGGGAAAGTGGTGGAAGTTAAATTTTAGGACGACAAATTTTACATTAGAATTAATTAAAATAATAGGATTATGTTTGAGCGTAGGTGATAGTTGACACGTAATAAAGTATATATTATAATAAGTAAGATAGAAAGAAACAAACTGCTTATTGGTGAATGAAGGTAGAAGAAGAGAGACGTAGGTAACAACAATAATAGAGTTGATGCCTAATAAAGCATGCAGTTGTAGTAGGTGCGATGGGATGGAGAGGTTAAGGCAAAGCTAGCGATGGAAACGGGGGTCCAGAGAGTTGTAAGAGAACGGACGAGGAGGAGGAGTGGAGGTGCTGTGGATGTGGGCGCTGGGATCATACTTTTTGCATGGCACGTAATTCAGAGACTTGGGATTGGGGCAGGGCTTCAGGTTGGAGAAGAAGTGGGAGCATTGGTCATGGGGCCTTTGATTCGGAAGCCCAAGGATGCAATTGTTCCTCACGTCCAGCACTTTCGCCTCGATCAGCCTCCTGCATGCAGACCCAACCTGAGTGAAATAGTTGTCCGATAAGGAGAAGTTCCCTCTGTTGCGGAGCCCAGGGAGCTGACACACCGTCTCCGGAACTTCACCGTAGAACTGGTTCTGCTCCAAGTTCAGGTAACGGATGCTCTCCAGGCACCCAAAGGAGCGGGGGATGGGACCCGTCAACCAGTTTTTGCTGACATCAAAGACGGTGGCCTTGTGAAGGAAGCCGATCTGGTAGGGCAAGCAGCCCTGGAATTGGTTGCCCGAGAAGAGGACTTCGGTTAGGTTTTTGGAAGCCCCGACGGAGGCGGGGATTGGACCGGTGAGTTGGTTGTTGGCAAATGTGAGGAACCTAGCCGGAGTGGAGGCAAAGGCATCGGGGAGAGTGCCGGTGAATTGATTGTTGTTGAGGAAAACGACCTCGAGATATTTTAGGTAAAAGAGCTGGGAGGGAATGGAACCGTAGAGAGAGTTGAACCTGAGGTCGAGGAAAACGAGCTGCGAGGACTGGAGGACTTCCTTTGGAAACTCGCCCTCTAGCTTGTTGTTACTGAGGTCCAACTCGAAGAAATACTGGTACTGGGTTATTTGAGGTGGGATGGAACCGCTGAAGTTGTTGGAGTTGACGTGGAAGAAGGTGAGCTCTGGAATCCTGTCCAAGAGGCCAGAGAGGAGCAGAGGTTGGCGGTTTCTCCCAGACAGCCCAGCTCCGTTCAAGTCTATTCCCGCTATTGCTAACTGCTTTTCTGAGTCTGGATATTCTGCACATCGTATCCTCTTGAATCTGCAAGGGTTACTACCCCTCCAGTCACCGATGTATTTGTTTTGGTCCGCAACACGAGTGAATCCCTCCAGAGTTTTGCGATCTCTCTCCAACCGTTTCACCGGTGGCTGACACCTCGGGGGAGGAGGTGGAGGCGGGTGACAAGTTGGGGGAGGGGGAGAGACATAAGGATAACCTCCGCCATTATTGGATATGATTATATCCAGTGCTTCTTTTGCCGAGCCAGTAAGCATGAACGAATGAAGCAATAAAGCAGATAGTAACAAGTACATGGTCGCCATGTTTAATTTCTGTCTTGATGGAGTGGTGTGGTATGTATATATATATGATGAAACGAAAAGCTTGAGCATGCAGCATGATGAGAAGAAAAGCGAAGTGTCACAAGCGGAGTTTCTTGGTCTCTAAAGTATGCAATGACAACCATACAGAGGTAGATTGACGTATATATAGATATTAATTTGGTCGACCCCGTGAATTAAATAAGGGCCGTCTTAGGATATTTCCGATCTCCCAACTCAACACCCTGTCTCTACGTGCATATTAAAGATGGACACCACCTGCATGTGCGCATGATACTCAAATGATTTCCCTCCTAAATTCATAATGTGGTAGATGTTTATTCTTACTTGACTCAGTTGTCGATACATTGTGAAAAAGATAATTTTCCATTCAAAGTCGTAAAATGATTCTAATGCAACTAAGGTAACCAAACGGGGTACTGAAAAACCATTAGAGTAATTATACGTTCACGTTCATCTCATTTTATAATCACTTCTCTCTATTAATATAAACATTCAAAACGATTTCAGTTTTGGCCAAACTAGATAACTCTAATATCATAACCCGCTTTGTATCACTAGATATTTAACTAATATTATCTAATTAATTTTTAAAGTTACTTAGGATTTCTCCAACCTATTTCAAGTATAAACATCTCTTTATTTTTGTTTAAGGTTTTAATAGATTTATTAAATTTTTTCATTAATAATTAGTAGACATTTTTTGATAAATTACATTTTTTTTTATAAAAGTCAAACTAACTGTACGAAATTATATGAAGAATCGTTTCATTTTTACATATCCAATATTATTTACTGAAATATATATAATAGTACATTACTAAGAATTATATTAAGAAGTAAGGTATGAGTCTAAGTCATTATACTAAAAATTATATTAGGAATTATATTAAGGAAAAATGAAAAAATTAAATAATATATAAGAAAAAAAAACTTCAAAAATTCATTACAAATACAAGTAAAGATCGTACAAATGGTATTCAAACCGAAGATTCATCAAGTATGTGAACTTAGGTTGAAACTATTCAATTGGGATGGACGAGGTTAAGAAAACAATGGATGATAAAACTAATCTCAAAGACAAATAAATGCATCATGCAATTTCTAATTGAAAGACTGAAAGATACTATATTGATGTTGAATAATAGTCCCATTTGTCGGTTTTGCCACAAGCTGAGAATGGGGTTTCAAGCTCGGGTACCTTTCAGCAAACTCTTTTTTACATCTTACACCGTTGGTCAGTTTAAGAATAAGAAGAATTTGATTTTTAGACAGCAGTTTACTGGCCTGCCAATTTTTTTTTTAGTACGGCATTAATAAATACAAAGTGAAAACAAAACGGAAAAACTGTTCCTTCTTTCCATTGCCTCCATTCTTTTTCTAAAAGCTAAACTTTAAAGCTATGACAACATTAATTGAAAAAGTTAGCCCAAACTTTAAGATTAAATAAAAGCTGAAAAAGTAGTTTATGATTTAGTTCAGGGAACTTCTTCATAAGTTATTGTAACAGAGAGCAATAAAAAAATTGAAATTAGTAATTTTTTCATACATCAAATTAACTTTGGGATAAGGTAACTTGTAAGAATTGTTTTGTTAATTTTAACTTATGCTTAAATTAATTTTAATTTATAAAAAATTAATAATTTCAATTTTTTCTTCTTTAGAAATGCTTATCAAGAAGTTCTTTCAAATAATCGAAAGTTGGTAACGTAGATTGGTTAGACTAGCTATTAAATTTAAAAATGTTTGATAAAATTATCTACTAAATAACAAACAGATATAAATAAAAAAATAGATGTTTTTTATATATTTTGAAATATTTGTAATTTTAGTTTCCTTTTTATTAATTTTTATTTGCATGTCAATCGTTCTAATAGTTTTTTACTTTTAATTATTATATTTTTAATATTATTTTATAAATTCTACTGTTTATCTTAAATTATATTTTAAAGGGAAGTAAAAAAAAACCGTACTTTTAAGTGGATACGGACATGATTAAAATATAACATAGTGATTAAAAAATATTATATCAATTATTGAAGCCTAATATTAAGACAATAATAATTTTTTTCAAAAAAACAATATTTGAAAAAAAATAAATAAAAAACAATGTTTGAATATTTAAGTTGCCTGTCCAGATAAACCGTACAGAAGACGAAGACTTAACGAATAATAATAATAATAATATAAAATATGAGAGTGGAAAGGGTTTTTTGCAGGAGGCGTTGAATTTAAACGTTTGAGTTTGCAATTGCAAGTGCATCTTCCTCATGTCGATTTCGGGCATCCAGGGGCAGCCTCTTGAGGTTACGGGTAAGCACATCCCTTCCATGAAAATGAATTAATTAGGGTTTGCGAAGTGAAAGAGTTTTATTGAGAATTAAGAATGGCAGTGGTGTCCTGCTCCAAGCTGAAGGACACAGAATGGATTTCAAGGCAAGATCCCTACGTTTGTGTTGAGTATGGAAGCACCAAGTTCCGCACCAGAACCTGCACCGACGGCGGTAAAAACCCCGTCTTCCAGGAGAAGTTCGTCTTTCCCCTCATCGAAGGCCTTCGGGAGATCAACGTCCTTGTTTGGAACAGCAACACTCTCACCTTCGACGATTTCATCGGAAGCGGAAAGTCTGTACATGTCTGCCTCCCTTCCTGTTATCTCTCCTTCTCTCTTCTCTCTCTCCTCATCCCTCTCTCTTCTTTCTTCAGGATTCAGCTCCACAAGGTTCTCTCTCAAGGCTTCGACGACTCTGCTTGGCCCCTTCAGACCAAATCTGGCAGATACTCTGGTGAAGTCAAAGTCATAATGCACTGTGCAATTGCTGCAAATCAAAGGGTATGTCACTACGTTTTCATTACTTTCTTAGAATTAGGTCAATAATTAGAGTGATAAGCATTGATGGTATTGGATTATTGCAGCAGAAATCAGGCTCAAGCCATGCTCCTTCTGCACCTCCCTATGTGCCAACACCAACTCCTCCTTTCCCTTCTTATTCTAATCCTTCTGCTACTTCCTACCCACCTCATCCCTCTTCAAATCCTTACCATACAACTGCATCATACCCACCGGTGCCATCCACAGCCTCATACCCACCGCCTCCCTCAGCTTACCCACCATATCCCTCACATTCATCTCCCTATCCACAGCCCTCATACCCTGCATCATCTCCCTATCCACCCTCCTCCTATCCTCCTCCCCACTCCTATCCCCCTGCTTCTGCTTTTCCACCATCTTCCTATCCACCGCCTGCAGGTTATCCTCCTGGTAACTAACTATTTTTCTTCTCCTAATTCATCTCCACTGCTCTGTTTTTTTTGCAACCATCTTTTCTTTTCCATGTATTCTTGTCATGTTTTTTCTGCAACCTCCTAACTACGAACTGGATCTTTACTCAGGAATATACCCTCCACCGCCATACTGACCGGGGTCTTCTACCCTACATTCGCAACCAATGAAGCGACATAACGGCTTGTACATCACTGTATAAACCTGTCCCAGCTTTACTTTTTATCAGAAACCCTGCTTTTGTTTTGTTTCTTATATTTTTCCTAAAGTAGTTTTTATTCAATACATTTATGTAGTCACAAGTTTATCATATCTAAAACTCTAGCCAAGGTTTGTCAATTCTGATGCTCCATATCCAATGCTGTTGCATGTAAGTTTCTCTTCAATTACTACCGATAAAAGGGATCATGCCAAAGAGTATGCAAGGGCTATGATAGACGGATTTGGGGAACAAAACTTTGATGCAACAGTACACCAAACAAACTCTTTGTTTTTCATTTACTTTACTGCCTATTGCTGGTCAATGCACTTTGAAATATTGTGCGGAAAGGGACGTCGGAGTTCTTTTCCATGCTTGTTCTAATAACAGCCTGTAACTCTGTTTTGAGTTGTCTGTGTAGCGCGTAAAGTGCTTGCACATTCAGATTCAGTTGGATATGTTCACTGAACAATTTTTTTTTTCCAGTTTTATTCTGTGCTACGTCTATGTCTCCGTAAGGATGAAACTTGAATTCTCAGATTTTAAGATTTAGGGTCGAAGAGCATCAATCCGATTATTCTGTTAATTTATTGATCCTAAAAAACCCAAAATAAACTCGTACAAATACATGGGTAAAGAGTAAAGTCGATACATGAAGTTTCTGTACATTTCGTTTTTAGTAAAATATAGGAAAAGGAATTATTTTAAATATGAATTCTTTAATTCTATTAATTTTGAATTAATTCTACTAGCGATTTATATAATTGGTCATTTGTTTGATATTTAGTTTGTTGGGTGGATGAGTATGATGTTATGGCAGGGTCGAACCGCAATTCAAGGCTTAGGAAGAGGATAATAAGTTGAGGAGGAAGGCGAGAAGGAAGTATGATGAAATTATTAAAATTCTTTACCTTAGTATAACATTACAAAGAAACTATTTAGGAAAAAAAAAATAAGATAGCGTGGAAGATGTGTACTCTTTGCTTAAACAATAATAGATAACTTTTTTTTGGCCAGCATTTCCATCATTTCTCCGCCCACTCCCACAATTTTTCAGAATGACCATTTTACTTTTTTAAAACGATTTTCAGATTACCCGGTTTACAAAATTTTCAAAATGTTTTCCAAAATTTTCATCAAACATGAAATATATTTATGAACAAGTTTTCTAGAACATAATTTTTGAAACAAGTTTTGAGAATGTATATAATATTTTTTAGAATATACTTTTAGAATATTTTCAAAACAAGTTTTGAGGATGCAGTTAAATAATATTGGAGGTGCGGAAGCCTCTGTGACAAGTATGTGCCCATTAATTACATGATGGCTAATGTAGTATTGGATATGATGAGTATGTTGGACTGCTGAGAGGGTAGGGGACAAGTTAATGTGTTTAAGAACATACAACTCGTCTTTCTCGCGTATTATTATAGAGATAAATCTTAAATATAGGACGGAGATCAACTTCATTAATTTTGTGAAGTTCTTTGGGTAGTTTTGTAGCATGATTACAGAAAAAATAATATTATTTATATGCCAATGGAAATATCAATACTTAAGGGTGAAGATTACAAATATTTATATAAATTGTGATCATCACTGAAATAATTATGTATGATTAAGAAATAAACGGTGTCAGTTGTCCTACTACAGTTCATAGGTGATTGGATCTGCCTTACAAATCAGGTCTTCTAATATTCGAGTCGCAAAAATGTAAAGTTCATTATACATTTTGATTTGGATTCGTTTGCTGGTTTAAAATCGAATTAGTTTTAAAGTTCACTAAATTATCACTGTAATTATTATATAGAAGATATATAGTTATTCACTTCATAAATGTTAGTTATGTAATTATATATCAACGATTAAAATGAAAAATTCGTGATTATATAAACATATTTTTAATATTGATCATTCAACTATAATTTAAAATTACAATTTTTTAAAAGCTTTTAAAAATAAATATGAAGTAGAGAGAAGCTTGCACTCAACATCTCTCTCTTTATAAAGTAAATCGTAACATTGTATCAATGGGAAAGACACATATACAGCGATTATTTCCCCCTTTTTCTCCTCATGAAATATACAATAGATTACGATATTCCTCACGGCCATGAATAGGCAAAAGCACCCACCTGCCACTTCTACCAAATGCCCAGTTGTCATTCTAAACTAATATGATCCAATCAATGAATACCCAGTCACAGAGGAATGTTGACCTCTCAAACCAGCCATCAAGCTATGCATTAAGCTCTAATTCGCGTCAAAACTGGCATATTTCAGACAGCATAAAACCCCATTTCATTGCTGACATTTGAATAATATTCATTATAGTTGAGATAATCCCAAAAACGAGAAAGCCCGAACTTCCCATGTTTAGGTCCCTTAACATAACGTATGTGCAGTTCTTTTAGACTTCTATCAAACTTCTGCTTTATAGAAAGCACCTGCAAATAAATTCAAACTGCAGGTCAGCACATTTTACTAAGACCAATTATTCCAGAACATGCCTAACATATCCAAGATAAGATCATCTTATCTAATGTGCGGATGTTCTTGTGAAACCTTTTGGTGAAGTTTAAGATAAAAATGAAGAAAGTTCAACAGCGAAATATTCTTTAACCTTGTCTCTTCTAAAGATTTTAATTATCTTTCCAAATTAGTTCCTAATCAAATTAAAGAAAGACATGATAAAAGTTCAAAATTATCTTTCATCAAACAAACTCAAGTGCGTTGAGAGAATTCATTAATCAAGGAGATAAATGAACTTAACTATTTACTAATTCCTTGAGATGCAACTTTAGATCCACTGGCTACAGAGGCTAGGTGAGAGATTTTGAAGAAATGAGTGAGAATGAGAAACTCTTATCAGAAATGTGATCAAAGACACCTGAGTCAAGTATCTATAACATGACCCTTCCTAGGTTGAGAAATACATGTTGAAACACTTGTCACCGAAGAAAATCGGGTTTTTGGATTTTTCAGATTTAAGCCTCAAATATTCTTGTTACTCAAAAACTTGGAATTTAAATTTTCAGATTTTGATATATAGGCTGCCTTATCAAGAAACCATGCAAGGAGTGACAACTTTCTAGGATATGACCCATTCTCTTGTAGTATTAGGACATCCACTTTTTAGCACCACGTCCTCCTGAGTTGGTACAACTTTCTCATCTTTCATGAGTTGCTACCGTTGCTGAAGTTTTAATAACTTCAGCTGAATTGTCATCCTTCATTAAGAAGTCTAGTGACTAAGGTGTTCATTGAAGAATTTGATTATTAAATCAAAATCTGAGTGTAAACTACTCAGAATCATGACCATATGTAACTTAGTAAGTTTTTTGTTGATGCTCCAATGAGTTAACTAAAAGAAATCTTTAGTTCTTCTACTGATGTTCGAGCTTTTGCTACAAGTGAGACTATATCGTGATTGGCCTATTTTAAAGAGGATACTCTTTGGGTTGTATGAAAGAGATGTTGAATGTCATTAACAAAAATATCTTGGGCCTTCTTCCAAAAACATGTCTTGAATGATGCTTAGTATCAATAAGACCTTAGACTCAACTTATTGCCACAGAACAACACATAGCTGGAAGTCAAGCCTTTGCTACTAAGATTTATTTTCAGTAGGAATAGCACTAGCTTCCTTCGCCAAATGATCATGGTATCCTTAATCAAGGAACCAAAACTCCACTAAGGCATACCAAAATAACTTTTGCAGTTGTAACGGTATGAAAACAAGAAAAAGGGAAAACAACACTTGTGGAGGTCAATTCTAGGGCACGAAACATGCTATTTTAGGGAGAAAAAATGTCTAACAACTTCAAGTCGATCAAAACAGAGAACCAAGAGGAGAAATGAGCCCAAAAGAAGCCAACAAAGCTATAGAGCGAGAGAAGATCGACGCTTGAGGGTGCATGCCTTAGTATTTGGTCACATGACTTCTTAGGTTGGGATGAGCTCCTCGAAACGCACATGCGGGAGAAAAAAGAAGCAAACGGTGGTGGAAAACAATGTCATATAGAAGAAAGCAAGATCTTACCCACTTTGCTACAAACTTGAATTGAAAGGATGGTGGAAATCAGTGAGTATTGCCTTAGCTAATGCATTCTATAATGTTGCAAATCCTAAATTAACTAGAGATATAATCAAATTATAAGCTGGTTTTGTGAGGTTGAATTATGCTTAAAATTGACTTTTAAAATATCTAATCTCACACTTGAGATGTATGACCTTCAATGTGTGAGTATATGTTGGAGATCCTACATTGACTAGAGATATGACCAATATATAATTAAGTAATCTCACCTTTTAAGCTGATTTTATAAAATTGAGTTAGATTTAAAATAAACCTTTTTTAAATTTATATATATATATATATATATGAAAAAGGTGAGAACAAGTACAATCAAAGGAAAAGGCTACTACCTATGACCCTTAACACTTAAACTAGACACAGCTGTACAACAAAAAATAAACAACTATTTTAACGAAGTAAACAACCTACACAAAGTATTTTCGTTCAATTTTGTTTTCAAAAGCATAAATGTACCACATAAGTGATGCAGTGATTCTAGAAAGTTGCCTGGCTTACCTGGGATATATTGATTCTAGAAAGTTTGCCTAACAAATCTTCTGGATCACTTCCAGAATCCCAAACACCAACTGTAATACAAGACCGGAAATCGAGAGCACATTGCAGAATGCTCTCAATAATGCTGCCAACTCCCTTAGTTTCATCAGAGAGGAAACATCTGAAACATATATTCACAAAAACATAAAATAAAACATCAACTGTCAGAATCAGATGTGTTTTACTGTCTAAACATAAGGGTTACAAGTATCAGCAACTTAATAAAAGTTTGAAACATTACACTAAGAGTTATGCTAGTCGTTAGCAAGCATGTAAATAATCAGCCTGCATTAAGTGGTGATTAAGTTTACATCAAACCATAAATATACCCAATCATCACATAATACATGCTGATCTCCAGCATTGAGCAAATTTCTGGACATATATCATTCTTTTAACACTAAACCCAACAAAAATTAATGTGAAAGTAACCTTTTGCATATGGATGGAAATCCAACACATGCATCTCATGTGCCCATCTTTTCCCCCTAATCTTGGCCTTAAAAAGAAGAGCACATACACCACTTCCTAAAGCAACTGCCAAGGTGCCCAGTGCAAATAATATTGGAACCAGTGTGATAAATTGTTGCCTGTTTTTTTTTAGCAGAATTGCTGGAAAATAACTCTATTGCAAGCGGTAACAAGCTCGAATTGTCAATATTTTAGACACCATTTTATGTGTCTTGAATTGGAAGATAGGTGAAGAGAAATGGATTAGTATTGAAGATGGGGGCAAATGTGTCAAGACTAAAATAGGCAATGCTTCCAACATTCTTTCCAACCTCTATTATTGAATGAATTTCATGCAAGTTTCATGAAAAAAAAAAAAAAAACATTTTTGGTGGAACCTGCATGAAGCTCACCCAATGATAAAGAATGCATTAAATGATAAAGAATGCATTGCTAACATTTTTCGCTTT
>Ga0099824_1010210_pt1 | contig 11200 bp, 6 predicted proteins | sample SiratrowhiteBW_FD_76837 | JGI IMG/M metagenome (GOLD analysis project Ga0099824, IMG submission 76837) | Root nodule microbial communities of legume samples collected from California, USA - Siratro white BW | ecosystem: Host-associated > Plants > Roots > Nodule | place: USA: California... | reverse complement strand
CCCCACCACCACCACTTCTATTTCCAAGGTCTTTCTATTTTTAATATTTTATTTATTTTATTTTATGATATGATAGTGTACTGGTAGGAAGAGTTTTTGCAAGAGAGAGTCTATTCATGATATCAACGAACATTGTAACCCTTCGAAGCAGCATTTCGTTCTCCCCATTGAAATTTTCGACAGCAACAACAGGGCAGTGCAGTATTGCAGGTACTCCTTCACCCACTCTATCATTTTCTCCCTTTTAAAAAAAATTATTAATAATTTGTTAGTAGCTTTAGAATAATAAATTTGAATATGTATTATTAAGCATTAGAAAGAAAGTGTTAGTATTGAACACATAAATAGTTGTACTTTTTATTAGTGTATTTTTATTAGTGTTTGTTAAGTTTGTGCATTTGTGTTTGGAGCAGGACAAAGTGCATAAGAGAAGGGAAAGGGGGAATCCATTTTAATGTTATTGATTAGTAATGTGAGTGAGAAGGTGCGAAGCCAACCACCTTTGGATACAGATTAGTAATGTAGGTGGAAAGCCATCCACTGATTAGTAATGTGGGTGGGAAGGTGGAAAGCCGGAAAGGTGGAAAATGTGGGTGGGAAGGTGGAAAGCCAGCTTCAAAAAAGAGGAAAGGAATATCAGCGCGGTTGTTAAGAAAGAACGAAAGAACCGCAGTGGTACGTCTCATCTTTTATTGCGATTATTTAACCGCACTCATATTTTAATACTTTTTATTGCACTTGAATTTATGATAAAGCAACATATGATAATCACAAAAACAACATTTAAGACATAATAACATATGATAATCACAAAAACAACATTTAAGACATAATTCTGAGCTGAATTCATAGAGAAAGGAGAAAATAAATAAAGATTTAAGAGGAGGAAGAAAGACAAGCGAATTTGCACATTCCAAACCAAGTTTTACTTCCTGTTTTTGTAATTTTTTTATTTTCGTCTTCTATAAGGAAGATTAAACTCTTTTGGATTAATTTTCTTCTAATTTTGTAATGATTTGTGATTTCTGTTCAATAAAGTTGTTCTCTTGAGTTGTTTTTAACAATTTAACTTTATTGTTGTTTTTTTTAAAATTTATTTTCTTGAAGTAATTGTTTCGTAGCGCGTTTTGAGAGGTCATTTATTTTTCCCCAAGTAGAGTTTTTTGTTAATTCGTTTAGTCAAGAGATAATAGACAATCATCTCATTGAGTAGACACTTTGAGACAAAGAGAAATATTAAATACATTAGTATACATTTGTTTTGCTGATGACATTCAATTGAATTTGATGAACGATTGTTTGATTAAGTTCAAATCTATTACAAAATTGAAGAATAGTAATCTAAAGATAACCTATGAAGAAATCATTGTGAATAAACTTAAGAGTCAACGTGCTTTCATTATTTTTTTACACTGCCTACTTTATTTTCCTGCACTGCAATCCTCAACCCCTCTTAAATGTATTTTTATACTATGGCTTAACTTTTCTCTTTCTATACTATCATCTCTTTGCTATTAGAGGATCTAATATAAAAATGCAATTAATTTGCTCACTTATATAGATTTCTAAGAGATGATTATTAATAATTGGTATGCATATCTTTTGTCTTATGTTAGTACCTTTTAGAGATGATTGGTAGCTTTTATGTTGAGATTTCTAATGTGACCACTTAATCATTTGTGCAAATTATATTTTTCCTTTTGATTTTGTCGTTTTTGTATTGGATTTTCTATTTTGAGCACGTGAGTTCAACATATCTTGATTGCAGGAAAGTCATGTATTAGAATCACCTTTGATATCTAATGTGATTATCTAAAAGAGGTTTGGAAAAAAAGAATCTCTCAATTTAAGATTCAAATTAAAGAATGTAAATAAGAACAATCACCTAGTTTAGAATTGTGCGGGGTGGTTCTTTTTAAGGTTAAGTTGTGGTTTGTGTGTACTTATCAAGGCAAAAAAAAATAAAATATGTGAGACTTAAAATCCTAATTGTAGAAATCCAAAGAGTGCATGTGCTCCACATCCTTCTTATTCTATCCTAATTGTAACTAACCTTTTATCCAAATAAATGGATTAACTACATGTATCACAAAAACAAAAATAACTTTTACATTACTTTCGTAATTAAGAGTCGTAATTCCGTTGAGTTCTCTCTCTAATTCTCTAGTTTGGCTCATTGTCAAAACTCTTATCTAAACTTCTTTGATGATTTGAACTCTTGCCTCCTTCTCCTAAGTTATTGTCTTATTTATTGTGGTGACTTCTTAAATTGTTTAAGTTGGATTTTCATCTTATATGATCACATCAATATTTAATTAATTAACTCTATTTACATATAAGATAGTTTGACAATTTTATCTGAAAAACATATTCTATTCATCGTATTGTTTATGTTTACTTATCATGTTGTTTTATATTTATCATATAGTAGTCTTATGACACATACTGTACAAACAATCTTATACGAGATATAATAACAAATATTCTTTTAGTATCTCAATCATAAAAACTCGATGAAAATTTAAGTCCATCCAAAACTTAATATTGTTTATTACTATGAAAAGGATTATGAATTTCAAAATCTTTATAAAGATTGGAGTAAACTTTTATAACCAAATAATCAAGATTAAATAATTAAGGGAAAAATTATCTAGGTTTACATTACATCCGTCCTCATAATTTAAAGCTTTCAAATTTGTTATGAATTGAGCACAATTGGAGAGAGTAAGTCAAAAAATTTATACCACGCGAATTAAGTTATCTTACACAATGTGAAACTCCTAACATTGACACCCTTGTATCATAATAAAATAAATGTCCTCATTTGGTTGACGATGTTTTGTATGTGACCGAGGATGGCCACATGTTGTGCACCAATTTGGTAAAAGCTTGAAAGATACTTGTGTTTATTAGTTTAATTTTTAATATAGGATTAAATTAAAATAAATGTTCAATCCCTAATCTATTAATTACTCTATTGTCTTGACCGGATGTTAGCTAGATCGAATTTCACATCACTAATTAGAATTGAAATGTATTTATATGACTACATTTATTGTACAATTTAATTTGGTCCTCAATGTAGTTATTGTGGTTGGAATACATTCAAGTAGATTGGTATAGGGTATTCTCCAGCGGCGCCAAGTGTTTGTTCACTTTACATAAATGAAGAGTGATATTAGCTAAGAAAATCTAGATATTTTTTTAAGAAAGAAACGCGTATCATCTATATCCATTCATTATGATTGCCAAGTGACAGTAGCACGAGCAAATAAGCTTTATTTCAAAGTAGTTGTAATTTGACTACTTCAAAAAAATTTAATATAATTGATGTTTTCAAATTTTTAATTCATTATTAGCAATATAAACTAATTATTTTCTTTCTTATTTAAAATATATATTTTTGAAAAATGTGAGATTAGTAAAATTATTTTGAGAAAACAAGATATTTTATTGTTATGATTAAGAAATGTGTATAAACTTTATTTTACAGTTGTTATTACAGAATTACTAGTAAAAAGAGAGATATTTCGTATCTCTAAATCTTTTAAATAAATTATGGTTACATCATTAATAGTGAATGATATATGATGTATTGTATTTTTGGAAGACGTAAATAATTTTAAAATTGTAAACAAAATGGTAGTAGAATAATAATTATAATTGTATAAAATAAAATGAATAAGGTACACAAAATATATAATATCTATAATATCTATAATATCTAAAATATCTATTTTATATATATATATATATATGTTGTAGATTATGGAAGTAATTAGTAAAATAGATAATTGTGCAAGTAGCTATCAAACACTAAGTCATACCCGTAAATTATGTGAGGTCAAAAATTAAATTGACTATTTTTCTTATAACGCGAAACTATATTGAGAAAAAATATATTGAGAAGGAATGAGAATAAGCTAATTTATTAAATTCAACTTTTGTAATTAGAGATCTCCTCAAATCGGGATGGAAAATTGTTACTAAATTATTCATTAGTTTTGCTAGCAGTATTATTTTTGTTATTTACTATATGTGAGACATCCTATAGTGCATTTGTTCAAAAGTAAGCTTAAAAGTTTTAATATTTTTCTTATAGATTTGAAGGCTATATCACTTGTAATACACACAAACACACATATATATTAAAAATTCATTTTACATAGATAACATTTATAAAATTTATAATGCTTTATTTTTATAGATCAATATCAATGTATATAAATTTTTAAAACATTTAAAATATAAATTGTTTGATATGATTACATTAATTTGTGGAAGGTTGGGGAATTACGTGCTCATGTATACACAAGATAAATCTTATTTTCGACAATAATTTAAGTGTTAGAAATCTTACATCAACTAAAGAAAAGACCTTTCTATAGTTTATAAAGAAATGTAAACCTCACGTTACAAGTCGATTTTTTAAAGTTGGGTTAGACTCAAAATCCATTTTTAATATGGTATCAAAGCTTATTCTAGCAAGTTTGTTGGCGGGCTACCCGCTATCAGACCCTCCTTAAATATAAGTTTCACACTCGACTTGAGGAGTCTCGATATAAGGAAAATGTGTTAGAGATCCCACATTGATTAACGATAAGACTTTTTAATAGTTTATAAGTAAGTACAAATCTTATCTTAAATATCGATTTTGTAAGGTTGAGTTAAGTTTAAAATATAGTTATAATAACATGAGACACTAAATTTAATGCACTTACATTTTACATTCTTCGTGTTAAGCTAACAAACTTTATAAAAAAAAACTCAAATATTTTTTAAAATATGTAGAGAATTGTTAAATATTTTATAAATATTTAAATGTTTGTAAAGTGGACAAATCCCACATTGATTAAATGATGAATGGTATAATTTTTATAATTAAAAAAAATACTTTATCTTCAATTTTTGTGTGTCAAACTTTTGCCTGGTCTATCCTTTTCGTTCTCAGTCAAACTTTATACTTTCTAAGAGGCTACATATTAGTCACTTTCTTCTTGTCGTATTTAGAGGCCCGCAGTTTCTCCTAATTTTCAAGACATCAACTACCACTGTACTTAAAAGAAAACTATGTAGTATTATATAACATCATAAATTCTAATTTTGATGTCTTTATTGTAAAAAAATTGTACAATTCGTCCCATTATTTTTTTTTCCAGGAAAAGAAATACATTACCAAAGTGACTTTTACATAGGAAAAAAAAAACTGGTAATCAATACAATTTATCAAATAATAATTTAATTTTAACTTTCTTTCTCTTTCTATATATTTGAGCCATTCTTTAGCAATCAGTAATAAAAGATTAATTAATCTCTTCAACATATTGTAAAGCCTCCTTCAGTAAATTTCACCTCGTGATAATTTTTTAAAAAGAGTGCATCAAATACACTCTTGCTAACATTTTATAATTAACTAAATTTATTAAAAAATTATAAAATCACAACACTTGTTAAATAAAAATTATTTCAAAAAACTCATTACTAAGATTTCCGCTAAAATACATATCTATTGGTTATGTTAGATTTGCGTGGCAATAATTTTGGATATTATTAAAGGATAGACAGGAGGTGCCAAATATTTGATGGCGTGTAGGATGATACATCACATACTTCTCACGTAATAACTGGGCAACAGAGAAGACAGTAGTAAAAAGGTAAAAACAACATGAAGAAACTAAAAACAGGAAGTACTATGTGGGACTTTGTTGTCCCTCATTTCGCCTCCGTCAAATCGTGGCGGATATGGTTGAGAAGCACCGGAATCACCACATCCGGGGCGCTGAGCTGCGGCAAGTGACCCTCCGTCGGCATGACCTCCACGATGGTCTTTCCGCCGAGATTCATCTGCAGATATTCCGCCACCATAACGGGCGCCGCCAAGTCCTTGGTGCTCTGAATGATGTGGCAGGGCACCGTGACGTGGCCCAGGATTGGCCTCATGTCGAACTGGAATATGGTCTGCGCCAAACTCAGCGCTATGTCAGGTCGCATGTTGAATAGGGTTCGGCTGAACTCTTGCACAGCCACCGAGTCCATGTCGCCGCCTATCACCAGAGGAGCGAACCCCGAACACCACGCTTTGTAATTCGATCGGATACCATCGTAGAGCTGCGTCAGATCTTCTTGCTGAAACCCTCCAAAGTATTCCGAATCATTCAGAAACCTATGCACATGAAAAAAAAAAAAACAATTAAGGAAATTACAATTTACAGGTACAGTGAAAGTATGGAATTTTTTTTTTTTTTGGGTGGAAACAAGGATATTCTTGCTGTCGTAAATAATCTTTCAAAATGTTGAAATTTAGTTTTTATATATATAATCATGAAGTGGAAATCAAATCCTCCACCATATAATATGCATAATATCATGAATTATTTGTTTACCATATGCTCCCACTCTACTCTAATTCAGTCATTTTTTATTGTATGAAATTTAGCATGAAGATTACTATAATAATAAGAGGTTGATTATATACCTGGGAGAGGCAGAGACGAGGATGAGCTTAGTGAAGAGATGAGGGTGGGAGATGGAAGCGAGGAGGCCCACCATAGCGGAAAGAGAGTGACCAACGAAGATGCAAGATTTCACCTGAAGTTCTTCCAAAATGGCCAGTAAATCAAACACAAACCCATCAATTGTGTGATATCGGTCAAAGTCGAAGTATTCTGGATTTGTTGTACCAGCTCCCATGTTGTCGTATAGAATCACACGGTAATCATCAACCAGATGCGGTACGAGGTGCTTCCACACAGATTGGTCCGTGCCAAAGCCATGAGCCAGAATCACGATTTGGTTCCCCCTCCCAACTATTCTCACGTTATGAGCCTCTTCCAAGATACTACTCATTGGTGTCTCCATTTTTGTCGCTTTTGAGGGAAGGTGCAGATGTGGTCCGCAGCCTCCAAAGGATTGATATTTCTTTCGTTTTGGTTTTGGGATTGTGATACTTGGGTTTGCTCACTATGTATTCCTTTGATATCCATGGTTGGGGAATTCAAGAGAGTGGGGTCGAATTTATGGTGGTTGACATAGTAAACATGATGCTAAAGCAACTTGCATAAACTATTTCTGGAGGGCGAAATCTTGCCACGTGACAAGACGCTGTCATGTGGAAAAGTTTATTGATTTTTCAATATCTAATAAAGATTATCTTTGCTTATAATTTTTAATTACAAAACAGTCCATCTTTTTAATATCTTTCTTGCCTTTAAAGATTTCTAACGTGAAACACTGAAAACAATTCTTTCGTCTTCTCTATTTTCTATAAAAATCTTTAAAAATAATCTGATGTTTTTGCAACAGTTTTCTAAAATGAAATATGACACAAAATAAGACCGAAAGAAGAAAAATAGATAAATATAATAAGTAATTGTGATAAGAAGAAACACTCAAAAAAAATGACAAAAAATTATTGCTATGCGTTTGATCGGGACCCTAATAATTTATGGTGATTTAGGTATTATAGGTTATAGGTGGGGAGAAGTACGTCTTGTTTAGCGTGAGTAGATATGACATCCAAAACTATTCTGTCCATGGCCATCGTTGCCCATTTAAATGTCCAGTTTTCTACGAGGAAACACTATTATAAAAGGATATTTTATAGAAAAATAGTAGTTTGAGAGTACTCTTCCTAAAATACATTCTTTGACCCCGTTTTATATTAATAAAATATTATATATTAATGAAATAATAATATTTTATAGTATTAAATGAGTGTAAAATATGAATAGTGGTATTAAAATATTATTATCTTATTTTATATTATATAGACAAAAATTATATAAAAAATTATTTAGGAATTGAATATTTCTGTACTTAATACCAATACGTCATCATGAACATAAATATAAGATAATACACAAATTGTCGATGATCAAATATTTTCGGACTCAATACCAACATGTTTTCATGAACATATACATTAGACAAAAATTATCGGGAATCGAACATCCTCAAACTCAAAACCAACACACTTTCATGAACATATATATCACACAAAAATTGTCGGGGATCGAACATCCTCAGACACAATACTAACACGCTTTCATGAACATATATATTAGACAAAAATTGTCGGGATCAAACATCCCCGAACTCAATACCAATATGCACTCAACATATACATCCAAGAATAAGCAACAACCATTTCAATACAGAAAGCATTATAAGCATACAAAGAGTAGTCTAAATAGTCCAAACACTTCAAAAATATAGAAAGCATACCTCTTGTAGACGAAGGTGACACGCGGGAAGAAGTTGAAATGCAAAAAACGCAAATGAACCAAAATGAACTCACCAAAACGCAACCTACCAAACCCAAAAAATGGAACCAATGAAACCACAATCACATTATAACAAACGAAAATCAAGAGTAAAAATGGAACCTACCAAACACGAAGATTGAAACCAAACGACACCAATGCAAGATGAACACGATGGAGCCAAAATAAAGACTACAAAACGCAAACAACAAAACCCAACAAAATGGAACCACTGACAATGACGAAAATGAAGAGTGAAACGAAAATGCAAACGAAACGAAAATGCAAATGGTACAAAAGTAAAAACGAACGCCATTGAGCAAATATGAGAAGTGAATCAAAGTTTGGGAGTGAAATGGGGCGAGGAACGACGACGACAAGACACGAAGGAGAAAGGCAGATGACGCGAGAGAGAAGGAAGAGCGAAATCGTAAAAGAAAAACTATGCGAGAAAGGTTAAAATAGAGGATACTACGACGATTGGGAGGCTCAACCACCGTAATATCCCACCTACTAAGACAGTTAAGAGAGCTAACCGTCGTAGTACCCCTTTAAAACCCTAAACCCAATTTTTAAACAAAAGAGATACTACGACAATTGGCTCTCTTAATTGTCGTAGTATCCCCTTGTTTAAAAAAAAATTGAAAATTTAAACACTCACTCGAAGAGATCTCTTAACCACCGTAGTATCCCTCCTGTTTAAACATTTCAATTTAAAAATATAACACGCGCCTCTCGAGAAAGATATTACGATGGTTATTGGGCACAACCGCCGTAGTATTGTTCCAGTTAATTTCAAAAATGTCACTATAGTTTTGTTTAACGCGGTTCCGTTTTAACTGCCGTTTTATCCTGACGTAGAATGTGGTTTTTCTACTAGTGGTAGGATCAACATATTCTTGAGATTCGTACATACTTGACAAATGTAGTAACTTAGTATGCCATGACCAACTTGTATAATTTTGTAGAAACTCATCACCCAAAAGGTGCTTCTTATAATTTTAGTGGCATCTAATTTCTTCTATTCAAACAATTAATGCAAGGACATCTAAACTTCGTCAACACTATTATTGGCATTACGTTGCTCGAATTGTATGAATTCTTCTACTCCTCTCTCATACTCATAACTTATATGTGTTGACTTAGTTTAATCTTATATATTCTGTAATCATCTTTGACATTATATGTTGACAAAATGCAAGTAAGTCTCACATTTTTTTTTATCAAATGCATGACCCTATCTAGAGAATATTCACTTTTATTATAGTTTAATAGTACTTAAACTTTAATTATCATCTCTTATATTTCATGAAATTTTTCGGTAATATTTCGCATCGATCTTTATGAGACACGAAATGATAATGGAGACAAGAATCGTCACAATCAAATATGCACTTGAACAAAATCAACACAAAAGACAATAAACCAAAATTAAGTAAAATATATGAAATGTGAATTATAAATTATGTACTAATCAACTAATATAAAAAGTGATTATTCTTCTCAATCTCTCTAACTAAACAATTAAAGATTTGATACAATTACTATGACGACAAACTCTAATACCTTTTATATAAAATTTAAATCTAACGTAGGAACATCTTTTTTAAAATTGAAAACACACTAAACAAATCAATGTATTAATTATCAAACGACAAACTAAAAATATAATCAAGTGTAACAAAATTGACCTCCATAATACTTTGAAACACAAATTTTTCAAAACCTAATATTTATGGAAGGTCTAACATTAACAACACTTATTAACAAACAATTCTAATTCTAAATCCAATCTAATATATATATATATATATATATATATATATATATATATATTAATCAGTTATAAGGTTATAATATGTTGGGTATCCAAGTGTGAGTTTAAGTTTTACATTGAGTAAAAATGAAAAAGTTAAGCAATATATAAGAAAGAAGACCCATAAACCTACTGCCTTAAGGTTTTGGATTGAAGGTAGTGTCATTCTCTTGTATGTTTGGCCCATTTCTCATTCTTATGGGATCTCCCTGGTTATGTCTCCTCAGATTCTTCCAACAAGTGGTATCAGAGCTAAAGGTTTGTGCCGACGTGACAGTGACAGACTCATACTGGCTGACTGCGAGTACATAATGCTCGATGGGGAGTGTAGAAGAGGGACTCTCACTTGAAAAAGATAGAAGACCCATAAACCTAAGTGTGAGTCTAAGTCCCACGTTGACTAAAAATAATAAAGTTAAGCAACATATAAGAAAAAAGACTCATAAAGATTAAAGGTAGTATCATTTTCTTATGTGATTTAGTTCAATTTTTTATTCTTATCAGATCTTTTCGGTCATGTCCTTTAGATTCTTTCAACACAATACTTAATAAACAAAATATTACTAAGTTCAAAATTTTAAAATAATAAATACCAGAAAAAAATTACTAGTTCATGTGGCAACACACACGACAGCAGGGGCAACAAGCGTGGAAGGAGCGGCAGGCACACAAAAGGGGTGACAGCGGACTTCAATGACTGCGGTAGGAGGAAGTGAGGGAAGGAATGGCACCAGACGCTGTTACAGGAGTAGTGTAGGAGACCTCCAACGTAGTTGCGACATGGAAGTTGACGTTGGCAACAAACAATGACAGCGAAACCAGGAAAGAGAGAAACACACAATAGATGAAAGAAGGAGACAAGGGAGAACGGAAAAGAAAATGGTATCGAGATTCTTAATTTTGGCCAAAATATAAGCAAAGCGACGACAGTTATCCACCTAACTCTTATTGTTGTTTTCAAATATGATTTTTAACTATGATTTTTCGAGCAATTTCAATTTTAGCAATGATTTCGTAACAACTATAATCGAAAACTTCCAAGCTTTTACAAAATCACCACCGCCCTCTTTTTTTTTTTTTTTTTTTATTTTAGTCGCACAAACACTTTTTTTTTTATTTGTTG
>Ga0099824_1010208_pt1 | contig 11200 bp, 8 predicted proteins | sample SiratrowhiteBW_FD_76837 | JGI IMG/M metagenome (GOLD analysis project Ga0099824, IMG submission 76837) | Root nodule microbial communities of legume samples collected from California, USA - Siratro white BW | ecosystem: Host-associated > Plants > Roots > Nodule | place: USA: California... | reverse complement strand
TATATATATGTATGTATGTATTTTTTTTTTTTGAACCGGTTGAGGGATGTTGGGCACAAGTCGAAGGTGTGTTTGACAAGTGTCTTGTCCAAAAATGTCAGGTTTATGCTCTCACTAAGGAAAGGGATACACTTCGTCGAGAGCAGAATAAAAGAAGTGATGCAGCCGCTCTCTTGAAAGAAAAGGATGAGATAATTACCCAAGTAATGGCAGAAGGTACCACAATCTAAAATTAAACCTAAATGGCTCAGAATCATTTTTTTTTTGTTATTATTGTCTCTTTGGGGTTGACTATATGGATGGTTCTTTTAGATATATGCCAACTAAATTCTAAAGGGACAAAATTCGTAGTACTAAATTATTTTTTTTTTATAGATGATTTTGAATATATAAATCTTGATTGTCAATTTAAATAATTCATAATGATGTTCAATATATATATATATATATATTGGAATTGGAAAGGGAGATCTAAGATTATAGAAGAAAATATTTTGATTAAATTTAGTTTCAAATTTTTGCCTAGATATTTAATTATTTCCCTTGAATGGACATCTGAGTCTTACTCCCGCCCCTTGTATACTTTTATTGTTTGGCTTGGTTGAAAGCTTTGAACAAGGTCTATAGGAGAGCTAGATGATAAAATTTAGGAAGGCTGATGTTATATTATAAAATGGTGTCTGAAAAGTTACTTTTTATTGTTTTGGTTGGAAACTAATAATTTCATCTGAAGGTCTTTTTGGTTATAATTAAAAAGTTTATCCATTGAAGCATGAAGTGGTTTAATTAGTGGAGATTATAGAGGCCCTTTCTTCATATTAGACTGTCTCTCATCTTAGGTGAAGAGCTTTCAAAAAAGCAGGCTGCTCAAGAATCCACAATTAGGAAACTAAGGGCTCAGGTATACTATTTGTTGTATTTCCCACAATGTTCAATTGTATATATACCTACATATTGTTATAAATCTCTTAATTACTTTTTTTTATGAAAGCTAGATTAGAGATCTTGAGGAGGAGAAGAAAGGTTTGACTACTAAACTTCAGGTAATGGAATTATTCTGAAAGCATTAGTAGAAGTTATTATTTTGTTGGTGGAATCTTTTGAATGAATTCTCTTCATTCACCATGGAATCTAGGAATCAGAAATTTAATGGGTAGAGCTTTATCTTTACTATTTGGGTGCAGATTGTTTATCCTTTTGCAAAAGATTTTCTTCAGTAGTTTGATTATAAAGTCCCATCTTACTGTTTATAATTTAAATTCATATTATTTTTAAGGTAATTATCATTTATAGTTGTGTGCTTACTGTGGAGTTTTGGACAATCCTCTATATCATTGGAAGTGTCATTCTTTTTTGTAGTAGCATGGGTTTGACGATCCTCATATTTACTAGTACTTTTAATTGAAATTATTTTTTGGTTAATGCCGTGCAAACCAGGTAGAGGAGAATAAAGTAGAAAGTATCAAGAGGGACAAGACAGCTACAGAGAAGTTGTTGCAAGAAACAATAGAAAAACATCAAAATGAAATTGCAGCACAGAAAGAATATTATACAAATGCTTTGGCTGCTGCTAAGGAAGCTGAAGCTTTAGCTGAGGCTCGTGTGAACAATGAAGCAAGAACTGAGCTAGAGAGTCGCCTGAGAGAAGCTGAGGAACGTGAATCTATGCTAGTCCAGGCACTTGAAGAATTAAGGCAAACACTAAGTAGAAAAGAACAGCAGGTTTGTTGTATTTTCTGTTATTTCTTTTTACTGAGTTGACTTCCTCAAGAAGCTATTTTTCAGTTTTAATGTTTTCTCCATCCATTTTCAGGCTGTCTTCAAAGAAGACATGCTTCGCAGGGACATTGAGGATCTTCAAAAACGTTATCAGGTCTGCTCCCACTCTATTTGTTACAAATAAGTTTTAGCACTTCATTTGTGTTTTTGGTAGTTTTTATAGTTTGGTTGGATTTCACCAGGCAAGTGAAAGACGGTGTGAGGAACTGATTACACAAGTTCCAGAATCCACAAGGCCACTTTTAAGACAAATTGAAGCCATGCAGGTTAATACACATTTGATTCAGTTACTCTTCCTTCTGTTTTTTTGTATGTTTTGTTCCATGGGATCTGTACTATACTAGAATTCACTTTATAACAGGAAACAAATGCCAGAAGAGCCGAAGCTTGGGCAGCTGTTGAAAGAACTCTCAATTCTCGACTTCAAGTCAGTAGAATACTTCTTTAATTTAATTTTAGAAACTTTCCCACTGGATATTATTGTATTTCTCCATCTTTTCCTATGGATCCCACAGGAAGCTGAGGCTAAAGCTGCAACTGCAGAGGAAAGAGAGCGATCTGTGAATGAACGCTTATCTCAGACCTTGTCTCGAATTAATGTCCTTGAGGCTCAGGTTTTGTAATTTCTCCGTTGAAATCACATGTTTGATGGAAATTTCGTGTGTATTTGACTTTTTGCTTTAACAATGAATTACAGATATCCTGTTTGAGGGCAGAACAGACTCAATTAAGTAGGACCCTTGAAAAGGAGAGACAACGGGCAGCTGAAAGTAGGCAGGAATATCTTGCAGCAAAGGAGGAAGCTGACACTCAAGAAGGGCGCGTCAGACAGCTAGAGGAAGAGATCAGAGACATTAGACAGAAATACAAGCAAGAGTTACAGGAGGCATTGATACAAAGAGAGCATCTTCAGCAGGTAGAGCTTTTTGATTATGGATTTCAAACAGCATTGTGAAACATGTTAATGAAGCTCTTGGTTTCACTTCTGATTAAAGTTTCTTTCATTTCTCATTTTGTGGGTAATGGAATTACCGGCTGACAGATTTGGTTTCATGCTGCATGATCCTTTCTGTAAAAAATTTACAAAAGAAAGTCAACTTGCTTTTATTGTGGACGTTTCAACATTATATGGATTATTGGAATTAATTATATTAGCAAGCTGATGTAGAATATTTGAGCAAATTATGGAACAGAAACAATGCATAAAAATGAAAAAAAAAAAGGGAAGAAATAACTAGATATAGTATTGCTTGCAAGGGTATTGAATTACCTTTGATATTTTTTCAAGATCCTGATTTAAGTTCTACATTTTGCCAGGAGATAGAAAAAGAAAAGGCTGCTCGATCAGAGCTAGAGAGAACTGCCCGTGTTCATTCTGCTCCATCATCAGATCAAACTTCCACTACAAAGCTAACTTCTGCTTTTGAGAATGGTGTGATGCTCTGCTTGTCTTTCTGTCACTGAAGCTGAGTTGTCTGTGATATATGCTTTAAGATTCTTTGTGATGTAGGGAACCTGTCTCGGAAAATCTCTAGTGCAAGCTCCCTAGGAAGCTTGGAAGAAAGCCACTTTCTGCAAGCATCGTTGGACTCATCTGATAATATTTCTGAGAGGAGAAACCCAGGAGAACTAAGTATGAGTCCTTACTATGTGAAAAGCATGACAACCAGTTCTTTTGAAGCTGCACTTCGTCAGAAGGAGGGTGAACTTGCTTCATACATGTCACGCCTGGTATGATTTTTCTTGCCTTCATTCCCTGTAAATGCACCATACATCCTGGTTCATAGCTCGACATTCTCTTATCATTGAGAATTTATCATAATTTTAAGTAATAGAATTTATAGTTTATCATAGGACAGTGATCTGGATGACCCTTTTATTTGGGATACAATGATGATTTCTTTTAATAATACAAATTCCAGGCATCACTGGAATCTATTCGTGATTCTCTTGCTGACGAGCTGGTCAAAATGACAGAACAGGTGAACTTTGCTTCCTTTTTACCACTTATGGGTATCGTTCCTTGTCATTAACCATCCACCTTGCAGTGTGAGAAGTTGCGTGGGGAGGCTGCTGTATTACCCGGCTTACGATCAGAGCTAGAAGCACTAAGGAGAAGGCACTCTGCTGCTTTGGAATTGATGGGCGAACGTGATGAAGAGGTAATTCTAACTTTGACAACCTCTGATTTCTTTCTAGGACTAATTTCTTAACATAATTTGGTTTTTGGATTCCGGACCTAGTGGCCTGCCTATTTTCTGTAAGGAAATCACTGCAATCCTACAAATTAATTCTTAAGTTTGTTTGCTGATCATTTTTCTTTTGTTTGAAATACTTTAGGGTCCAGACAAGAGTAAGGCACTACTGAATCGTGACCCTTTCAGAAAATCTAAGAAATCAAATGAAAGAAAAACGGTAGACAAGCTAGGCCATAGATACAATAATGGGCGAAAGAGAAAAGAAAATAATTTGTATAGGCTTGTAGTTGTACTAAGGCATAGGACTTTGATATGCCAAAACGTCATGTTTCCTTTTATTTATTTACTTTTATAATGGAAAAGTTATTTACCTTTTAGTTTTTACTAAAAAACTATCAATGTGTTTAGCTGGAGGAACTTCGTGCGGATATTGTAGACTTGAAGGAAATGTACAGAGAACAAGTGAACTTGCTTGTTAATAAGGTATTCTAAGCTGGATCTTTTACTCCTTAGACTAGTATTTTTTTTTCTCACTTTCCACAAAATAACCTTATGTGTTTGTTCATATATTTGGATTTATAACCTTAATGTGTCTTTTACAGATCCAGACTATGAATCCATCAATGGATAGAGACTAGTTTGGTTGAAGAAAGGCTTGGGGAACAGAAAAGGGTAAGTATTTGAGATGGTCTTGACATGACCATGTCTCTGGGCTGCGTGTGATGTACATTGGCAATGATTAATATATTGGAATAGTGCCTCGGGACTCTGGAGAATGATTCGTTCAGGTCTTCCATCGGAAGTATATATTTTGTTTGTCTGGCCAACACATTCTGATAGTCATCCTTGTTAAGGGAATGCTGTATAGGCTGTTTTTTATACCGTATTCATACTTGGAGAGATCCTTAGAATATTGTTGCTGAGTCTGTTGACAATATGGGTTTTTTCTCCCCAAGTGTGTAATGTTACAAATAAACAAAAGGGAAGCGCCAGCTAAAACCAGTTTTTTGTTGAGTGTTGTATTTTTTTTATTGCCGAATCAATTTCTACGGGTTTTATTACAAATTTTGGGTTCATTATCTATAATTGAGAATTTCCTCATGGTGTATTGAAGTATTAAAAAGAAAATACCTTATTAATGCCTTTTACTGCTAATAGTTAAAAAAAAAACTATTAATATGAAATATTCTTTAGAATTTGGTTATGAGGAAACACAGAAAAAAGATTTCGAAAATTGTGCTCCTACTTTTAAATAAAATTAAAATGTTAAAAGCAAGAAATCATAAAAATAATGTTAATTTTTAGTCGTGTTAATTAAAAATTAAGTTATTGATGAATACTCCTTCCCATTTAAATTTACTAAATGTTTACTTTCTTTTTTTAAGTTTTGGCACAAACTTGGGGTCCGTTGTTAGTCATTTTTTAATAAAAATTATTTGTTATCAAGCCGTGTTAAATTTTTTAAGACAATTAAATCAAATGTATTTTAAAAATAAAAAGTTGTAAAAATAACTCGTTATAAAAGTATCTCTGTTTTTGCCAAATACATTACGTTAAAGTTCATATATAATTAATCAGTAAAAAATGTTTTTTTATATAACCTTTTAAGTAATTATAAATTTCAAATAAACTTTTTATATACAACAATTTAATAATATAAATGATTTTACACTAATAGTGTATGCATTGTTTTTTTTATAGAGAATTAAAAAGGTTAAATTAAAAAGCTGACCATATATGACAATAAATTCACCAAATACTTTTAAGTAACTACAAAAATCAATAAACTTACCATACATGACAATTTATATCTGGATAACATTTAAAAGATTCTACACTAATAGTACATACATATTTCACACTACTTCTACTTCAATTTTTGTTAAAAAAAAATAAAAAAAAAAACTTTTTTAGGCGTTCTTTCAAAGTATATTACATAGCGATTTTGAGATATTTTTAGGAAGTATATTGTTTTTGGAAAATCATCAGTCCATGATTATATAAAAATCTATATATGTATTAGAATAGATGTTTATACATATGTATCCTAATGCGTGGCTTGAAATTAAGATACACTGGCATGAATTCGGTTGAAAGAGTGATGCGTCTGCAAAATCGGCTGAAGTTACACATTCACATTATGGCCTTGAAGTTGAACCTTGTTAAGAGGTGATCCTTTGACCCGAAAAGAGAAGAAACCCATTTTGCAAAGCATTGCTTGGTTTCATTGAATAAGATAAGTCAACTTGAACGAAACCTTTGATATGATACATTATTGTCCCTACAACTTGATTCTACCTTTTACTTTAGCAGAATATTTTCTGAAGAGAGTGCAGTGAGTTGTATATTTGACTTGACTTTTGCGTATATTAAGATATGAGTTCACGTACTTACTTTGGTGTCAAGCATTTCGGCCATTAGCTCCAAAATCTGGTTGTTTTCATCCCATTCTCTACGACTTTCAAATTCTACTTCCATCCAGTTGTCCACGTCCAATCATGGAACTTCTTTCTAAATTCTTTATTATATTTTTATAAATTGGATGAGATACATGAATTTTCTACAATACCTTCCAAATTCCAATGTTCTTTTAAAGGCTGTAGTTTCACTTATTTATTTTTAAGTGCTGCAGCATTTGCAAAAGCAAGCTGCTTCTGCAATGGTTTAATTCTAGGCTTCCTTCATTCTTATTTGTCAGAATTTTTCAAGAAAAAAAAGGGACAAGATGCAGACCACTGAGGATCAGAAGATTCAACAGAATGAAGCAGTTGGTTCAATTGCTTCAAATACAATTCAGCCAATAGGGAGTCCATGGAGCACTGGACTATTTGACTGTCATGAGAATCAGACAAATGGTAATATCTACTCTAGCTTAATTTCTTTAAATAAGCTATATAGCTAGATTACACGTTTTAACTTGTTCTAGAAAGATAGCCTTAATGAAGTTAGTAGCACTTTCGATTACCATGAGATAGGACTCTTTATTTTTCTGTTAAGAAAAATTTAGGTGGGGAAGGTTGCTCTTCATTCCAAAGCTAGAAAGTAGCCTCAATCAAGGCTTACAATTGTACCTGCATATAATGTTGTTTGATGAGTTTAATCTATGAGCTATTCTTCAGTGGCTAGGCCTAGTAGGAGTATTACTGGGGTTACTTTTTCATACGCAACTTCTGTTCAAGGACAGAGCTGAGTTGATGCTTAATTGAGCAAATTTTGCACTTTAAGCACAGAGTTTGTGCTTGGTCACAGAAGGGATACCTAGGAAATAGGAATAAGTTAATTATTCTTTTATTTGTCCTTATCTAGAAAATTATAAATAATTAGCTATGTTTATCATTTATCTTTATTTGCTTTAAGCAATATGCAGTATGGTTGATCTGATTATGTATACCTTTTATTTTGGTTGGCAGCTGTTTTGACATCATTTTTCCCGTGTGTAACATTTGGGCAGATCGCAGAAATATTGGATGGTGGAGAACTTAGTAAGGACCCTAACCATTAGCTCACCATAAATTTGTTTCTCATAACAATTTTTTCCACTTTGGATATAATTCCATGATTTATTCTTGAAACCATAATATTGGAATTCAAGTATGAATTGTAGTAGTACATTACTTAGACATAGAAAAGTTAGACAACACAGTAAAAAAGTCTCAAACATTATGTTTAAGATTAAGTTAATGTCATGTTTTCTGATGTATTGACCCTTATCCATTGGTAAAGATTTTCCACTATTTTTTCTTCAACAATTCTCACATTCAAATGATTTCAGGTTGTCATCTGGGGAGCTTCATTTACCTATTAATGATGCCTGCTTTGTGCTCTCAATGGATAATGGGGTCAAAGTACAGAACAAAGTTGAGAAAGAGGTATAATTTGGTGGAAGCTCCATACACGGATATAGTCTCTCACATCTTTTGTCCATGCTGTTCCCTTTGTCAAGAGTTCAGAGAGCTACAAATTAGAGGACTTGACCCTGCTCTTGGTAATTGAGCTCCTTCCTTCTGTTCTACCCATATTCATTTTTACATTCTTAATTATTATCTGACATAATATATTCCAATTTACATGCAGGATGGAATGGAATTCTTGCACAAAAGCATGCAAAACAGCAAAGTGATCAAACATTGAACAATCCTCCTTCAAACCAATTCATGTCCAAGTGAACACATTTCTCTCATTATGGGGCTGTTAAAATTAAGTTGAGTTGTATTTCTTTTGATTCGTTTGCTACTTGTTTACTTAATGTCTCATGTTTGTGTCTGAATTATAAGAAAGAAAATAAAGCCTAAAGTTGGCAAGTTTGGTATGATAAGTATATCATTGTATAAATTGTTAATTACATCCATTTTTACATGAATAAATCTGTCCCGTTAACTAATTGTTCCAGAACTTTAGGAGAAAGTTGTTCAAATTGTACTATTTTGATCAAATTTGGAAAAGAAGATAGATTTAGGTGGGTATATCTTCATGCACAAAACTCACACTTCTTACTTAATCTTAATCACGGGAAAGTCTTCATATATAAACTATTAATAAACGCAATATAATTGGTACCTTTTAAATACTCGAATTAAAAAAAAAAGTGACATATAATACTCAAATAATTGAATATTGGGTTAAAAGATATAGTAATTACTATTTGTACTAACTAATATTGATGATATATAAATTAATTAAAATATGTGAACATAAATTTTATTCATGAATGCAACTTGTATAAAACACAGTTTTTTCATATAGTACTACAGCACACAGAAGCTGATCATTAAAGAAGAGTTACAATATCCAAATTATGTATGTCTCTCATATTGGTAGTAAAAACATGACCAATTAACTTTAATTGAACAATTATTGGGGTGGATTACATTGCCTCTTGTTGTTGATCATGAACTCTGTTCCCTCTTTCTTCCTTCTTTGATGCTGCTTCAGCACTAGGGCCATAAGCCCAACTGCAAACCAAATAGTAAAGAAAATTAAGAGCACTCATTATGGCAAGAAGCCAATAATACTTGTCATAGTGACCCTTGTTAATGTTATCACAAACCCAACTTTGTTTTCCACCTTTGGAAGTAATGTTCTCCACGATGCTGAGTATAAGAGAAGCCACCAAGTTTGCCACAGCAGATCCTAGGCTGAACAAAGATGCAGCAATGCTTGACATGCTGCTTGGAAACTCTGAGTAATAGAACTCTGATTGCCCTATGGCATTAAAGGCTTCTGCTATACCACACAGAATATTATGAGGGATAAGCCACATTGCAGACATCTCTAACACTGCTTCAGGATTATCAATATACCCTTCCCTTATTGCTTTCCTCCTCCTTATACTCTCAACAACTGCTGAAGTCACAAAGTCCAAAAACGAGAAAAACAGTCCAATTCCTATTCTCTTTTTCGCACTCACAGTTACTGGTTTTCCTCTCACTTTTGAAGCTAGAGGAAGGATCACACGATCATAGACACCCGCAGTTATGCACACTGCTAACATCATGAATACACCGAAAGAGCCTGCTGGAATTTGGAAGTTTGAAGTGACATGTCTGTTCATGGTTTTAGCTTGGAGCAACCAAAGCGATGTTTGGCTTGTGCTAACTGCCACCATGATACCGGTCGACCAAATAGGAACAACCTTAATGATTGCCTTCAGTTCTTCCACTTGCTCTATTGTGCAAAGACTCCATTTATTTGAAGCTGACCCATCAGAGGCTATATCATGTTCTCTATCTTTGATAATGCAAGCTTTGTTTAGAAACCTTAGTTTATCAGTTGGAGCAAGAAGGGTTGAGCCCTTGTCATGGTGATACACGCCACTGCCAGTAGAGTCTTTAGGTGGAAACTGAAGCTTTCTGTTCTTGTAGGCAACGAAAAGAACTTGGACAAAGCCAGTGATCAAGCTGCTGTGTGGTTTCTGCTTCACATAACGTGGGGAAATGAGGAAGAAGGAGAAAGTGGACACGAGCATAAGTGCTGCTGGGACCCCAAAACCTAGTTTCCAACCAAAATGGTCTTGGATGTAAACTACACCCGTCAAGGAAAAAACCACAGCAATGGTTTGAGAAGCTATGTACCAACTTATGAAGCTCTCTAAGACCCTCTGATTGTTGGGTTTGTTCTTCTTTTGGCTAAGCTGATCTGCACCAAATGCTAAGGAGCATGAGATGCCACCACCTCCAATGGATATGAGAGCAAAGCAAGATAGCAGAATAAGCATTTGGGGTGTTGTTGCAGATTTGCAGTTTTCAGCTGAGTGGCTGCATGGCCTTGCTTCTGGGATCATGGCTGTTAACCACATCACCACCATTCCCTGAAAAATTCCCCTCAGATTCACTGAAATTTCCTTCTACTATATTGTTTAATCTCATTTTCTCAGTCTGAAAGTGATTTGAATCTCGAGCACTGATATAATCTAAACAAAGTATAAACTGCTTTCATATAAGAATGCTCTTTCTTTGTTACGTTGACTACGTACACATACATAAATGCATGGCTAATATTATTTTAGTTCAATCTAATTTGAACCTTAAAGTAAGACACACTCAACATTTTTTACATATTATATATAATATCATGTCATGTGTATATCAAAGAAGTCTTAAATGGCAATCCACGTTCTTTAATTATTATATTTGCATGACATTTTTTTATGTTTTTAATTAATGACATTAATATTTTTATAGTTTTTAAATATATTATACACACATTCTTTATATCCTTTAAATTTTAAAAAATGATATTTACCTTTCTTATTTTAGTTAAAAAATATTTCTTTATAAAATAGTTATTTATTTTATACATTTTAGAACTTCAAATTTCTAATTTTTATATTATGCATTTAAGTCATGACACTTTTAAATAAAACAACGAAACGAAGGTGACTTTATTAAAAATATGAAAATAAATATTTTTTTTACTAAAAAATAAATGTATATTTAAAAACTATAACAAATATAAATGTGATTTTATTAAAAGTGAAAATGCCATCTATGTCTATTTTAAAAGTTAGAAAGTAATAAATTTCATTTCCATTACTTCAAAAGCAAGGAATTTTTTTAAAAAATAAAACTACATTGCAGGCTTCAATCTTTCATAAACATTTGTTCTAATATTTAATATATATATATATATATATATATATATATATATATATATATATATATATTTATATTTTTTTATTTTTTTCTTTTTTATATATATATTATTTCATTATATTTTTTTACTTT
>Ga0099824_1010207_pt1 | contig 11202 bp, 13 predicted proteins | sample SiratrowhiteBW_FD_76837 | JGI IMG/M metagenome (GOLD analysis project Ga0099824, IMG submission 76837) | Root nodule microbial communities of legume samples collected from California, USA - Siratro white BW | ecosystem: Host-associated > Plants > Roots > Nodule | place: USA: California... | reverse complement strand
TCATACTCCCCTCAATCATATTCCTAAGTTCTAGACCAAGCTTCAAATCTTCATGAATCTTCATGCATTCCACATATGATCATAGGTCTTGAACTTCTTTACTCATGGTTGGCTTCATCAAATTACTGCAGCAGTCCACTGGTGCTAACAGTAGGGATTCAAGACTCTTTAACCCATGAATGTAATTGGTATAATGTTTAGGAGCCAGTGAGGGATTTGGGAGAACCGAAGGGAGACCGGGTTGATTTTCATTACGTGAACTTTTCTATTTCGCTCGAATCATTTTTTTTCTGTTCATTTTTTTAAGTGTCATACTTGCCAACTCCCCCCCTCCCTCCCCCTGTGCTACTATTTTATATTTTTAGTGATTGAGAACGTTCGAGTGGTCCTTGAAAGAATGTCCTAGGTCAGCTATATCGCGAAATCTAACCTCCTACTTTAATATGGGACGCGTTCGACAGCGCGCGTCAGGAAGCAAGCAAATGCATACTAGTTCTAAGACACATAAAAAAAAAAAAAACTTTAAACTTGGATTGCTTCATCAAATCTTCAAGCTACGATTTTGCCAACAATCCCCCAATTTGATGAAGTCAACTCAGTGGTTGAGTTTAATGAGTTGTGTGAATTTTCAGCTTTCATCCACTTGAGTTTACTCCCTCATTCTATGTGAACCTCTTGCAATAAAACTTGAACAACTATCCAAGCAATTTCACATTTCAAGTACACATAAATTCATAGGGCACCAACACTGTGAAACTGCACAATGTGTAAACTGCAAATCAGTGCAAAAAAGTATAACAGTTTACATGCCAAGTATATAAGTGCAACACAAATTATAATAGCATCCTTAAATTGAATGCAGACTTGAAAACTTGAAAACATAATACTATCAGACATCAACAATTACAGCACAATGAAACATTGAAATTAAAAAAAAAAATAGTATAGCATAAGCAGATCAGTTACAACAGATGAAAAATAGTTCAAATTACAAACCAGCGTAAGGAAATTAAACCATATTATAGACTACATCAACTACATTTTCTCCCCCATTGAGTTCATCAAATACGGTGAAATTAAAAAATCAAATAACCATAAAAGAAACGTAAAAACATAACTGAAATAAACCAAATATGTAATAGTGAAATATGCAGTAGAACATAAATGAGATGCAACAGCCAATGCTCTTAGTCCTCCTTTCCAAAGTATAGTATGTCAAGCTGCTCTTGAAAACTCTCAATCTTATTATATAGGAGTTAAAACCTTGTTGCACAGTATTAATGGTGCATCACCTGATCTCCAACAATGTTATCCAGCCTTCCCAAGATCATTTGTTCAAACCCTGAGAGAGGCTCCCCACAATCTACAGGATGATTGTAAGGCACCATTGCATATTCAGCAGCCATGGTTTCATCTGCAGCAACAATAAATTCTTCTGCAACTATTTCACATGGCTTAGCACCTCCAATGCTTCCTCCATCGGCTTTACACACCCATGTACCATTATTGGATTTTATCAGTCCAATCTCGTGCAACATGGTGTGATTCACTTTACTATTTAGGTTCATGGTCTCTGATGACACATTCCACTAGTGTTCTTCCTGTCTAGCTTGTACCCAACCAAGTCTGAATCAGAATAGCCAGTTATGCTCAATGGGGCTCATGTTGGATACCACAAGCCAACATTGATTGTTCCCTTCAAGTATTTCAAAATTCTCTTGAGAGCTGTAAAGTGTGACTCCTTAGGATTTGACTAATACTTGGCACACATGGAAACACTAAACATATTATAAGGTCTACTATCAGTTAGGTATAGCAATGATCCTATTAGACTTCTATATTTGGTTTGACCAATAGAAACCCCCTTTTCATCTAAATCCAAGTAGTAATTGGTGGAGATGGGTGTTGTAGCCTCTTTGGACTTATCCATCTCAAACTTCTTCAATAGCTTTTTGCAATATTTTGATTGACATAGGAATGTTCCATTCTTTGTTTGCTTGACTTGAAACCCAAGGAAGAAATTCAACTCTCCCATCATGGACATCTTGAATTCACCCTGCATTGTTGAAACAAATTCTTGACAAAGACTTTAAATAGTAGAACAAAAAATAATATCATCCACATACACCTGTACTAAAATGATATCATTACCAACTTTCCTAATGAAAAGAGTTTTGTCAACTTTGCCTCATTCATAGCCTTCAGAAGTGAGGAAATTACTTAACCTTTCATACCATTGCCTCGGGGCCTGCTCAGACCATACAAAGCTTTCCGCAGTTTGTACATATGATCTGGATGCTTATGATCTTCAAAACCTGGTGGCTAAGAGACATACACTTCCTAATCTATATAGCCATTCAAGAAAGCACTTTTCACATCCATCTGAAAGAGTTTAAAACCACACAAACATGCATAGGCAAGTAACAATCTCACAACTTCTAATCTAGCTACAGAAGGATACATTTCACCAAACTCAATACCTTATTCTTGATTATATCCCTTAGCTAAAAGCCTAGCTTTATTTTTAACAATTATACATTACTCTTCTAATTTATTCCTAAACACCCACTTACTTCCAATAACATTCATATCTTGTGTCCAAGGAACTAGAATCCAAACATTATTCCTATCAAACTGATTGAGTTCATCATGCATAGCTTCAATCCATTTATCATCAGTCAAAGCCATGTTTTCACAAGATTAATTAAGAACTTTTCTAGTTTATAGTCCCTTTTCTATTTGATCAATGATGTTGTCAAGTGATAAGTCACATGGAGTTCTCATTTCTCTTGGAAGTCCTGCATTGCTCACATGTACAAATGGTACTTCTCTATGAGTTGAAGCCTACTATCCAGTTGTATCTTCATTTGGCTCATCATCTGTCAGTTTCAATTGATTATTTATTTGAATCAATTGATTGTTTCCCTACAACAACTTACAATTTTCTTCGTCATCTGCATTGTTCTTAGAAATATCTTGCAATTCAAGGTTAGCTTCATCAAACACAATATCCACAGATTTTTCAACAGTCATAGTCCTTTTGTTATATACCCTATATGCATGATTATGAGATGAGCAACCAAGAAAAATACCTTCACCAGCCTTTGCATCAAACTTTCCAAGGTTGTCTTTCCCATTATTTAAGATAAAACATTTACAACCAAAACTTTGAAATGACTTATATTTGGTTTTATACCTTTGTAAAGTTTATAAGGAGTCTTTTCAAAATAAGTCTAATTAAGGCTTGGTTTAAAACAGTAAGCATTGTTAACAACATTTGTCCAAAAATATTTTGGAAGTTTTGACTCATTTAATAAAGTTCTTGCTAACTCTTCCAAAGACCTATTTTTCCTTTCAACAACATCATTTTTTGAGGAGTTCTTGGAGCAGAAAAGTTGTGTTTAATCTAATGTTTATTGCAAAATCTTTCAAACCTTTCATTTTAAAACTCCCCTCCATGATCAGATTTAATTGCAGAAATATTACAGTTATCTTAATTTTGCAAAATTTTGGCGAGTCCTTTAAAGGCTGAGAATTCATAATCCTTGGTTACTATAAATAATGTCCATTTGAATCTAGAATAATCTTCTACAATTATTGATCCATAGTAATTATCGCCTAAGCTTATGGTTCGAGAGGACCAAATAGATCCATGTGTAGTAGCTCAAGGGGTTTACAAGTTGAAACATAGTTTTTCATTTTGAAAGAAGTTTTAGACTGTTTCCCCTTTTGGCATGCATCACATATTCTATTCCTATTAAACTTGAGTGTAGGTAGCCATCAACTAGATTCCTAGACACTAGCTTATTCAAATGGTGCATATGAATGTGAGTTATCCTTCTATGCGAGAGCCAGGATTCATCATTCTTGGAGAGCAAACAAGTAAGATCAGATGAAATATCACAAATATTCAACATGTGTATTTTTTACCCTTTTACCAATAACCAATGTTTGTCTTGTTGATGCATCTAAACTAATGCACAAGTTTGGCTTGAATGTCACTTCATATCCTTTATCACACAATTGGCTAATGCTCAGCAATTTGTGTTTAAGCCCTTCCAGCAGCAAGACATCATTGATTATTATCGAATCACTGTTCCCAACATCTCCTCTACCCAGGATTCTTCCTTTTTTGTTATCCCCATATGTAACAAAGTCTTCTTGTTTCATCTTTAAATTTATAAACTTTGGAGCGTCTCCTAACATATGCTTTGAAAAACTGTTGTCCAAGTACCACAGTTGCTTCTCAACTGTCCAAAGTTCCTGCAAACTAGTTTAAGGTTCAAGAGATGGTCCCTGTTAAACTTGTGTCTAGATTTGTTAATGGTACCCTTGGGAACCCACTTTACAAGGCCTTTTGGAAAATCATGTAATCTAACTCTACAGTGTCTAACAGTATGGTCTCTTTCCATGCAATAGAAGCAAGAAACAAATGGTGAAGTTGAGCTTCTACTATGGTTAAAAAAGCTTTTGGTTTCTTCACCTTCTTTTTAAAACCATCTTGAAAGCCAATGTTTGTTTTGTTAAAAACACAATATTGAGAATCAAGTAGTTCATTTAAATTTGCAGTGTCCATTGAAAATTTAGAAATTGTCTTAATTGGGTATTTGACCTTTTCTTGCAAAACTTCACAATTTGAACAATTAGTCGACTTAATAAATTAAGTACAATTACAAGAATAGTTACTATAAATCAACTCAAGACGTCAAAATCGGTATTCAAATTCACTTCTAATTTACTAACTTTATTTTCCAACCAACTATTTAATCCTTTTAGTCTATTGTCGGAAAGAGCTAACTTGTTAGCCTCCTCATGAGTTTCTTTGAATGCATTAAGTAATGTGCAACACTGGACAATCCTTTCTATCCATCAAATAATAGCACCAAAATAATCCATACCCTACTATTCGATTTCCACCTTACAAAAAAAAAAAACAAATCACCTTTCACCCATACACATCTAAACTATGGCAGTTTCCATTGCTTTCATGCATATTCTTCCCTTTTTTGAGATACAATTATCTCTATATGATGTTGCACCACTCAGTCTTCATCAAACCTAGTTATTCATTCTACCCCTCAAATAAGCAATCCACACTCCACTTAGCCTACCCAATACACCAAAACTGGCGCACTCTTGTTTCGCATGTATACCTTGCATAAAATTTTCCCTTTTAGAAGGGGCTTGCAAATTATAACGTATCTGAGTTTGTGCAATCCCATTTTCCATCAAACCTCTTCAATTTTTTCTCCTACATTTTTCATCCACCTATGGATTTAAGCGCATGCATTAAAATATTGTTTTAAAGGAAAAGTCAATAGTGCCCCAATTTTAACATTAACTTCAGGATTTGCAAACATCCCTCATTTTCAAGAACAAAACAAAATTTTGATATCATAGGAATTCAATGATTGTAAAAGATACAACTAATTCTAAATGTAAAAAATGCAAAAAAAAAGGAAATAAAGAAATAGAATCCCATGCTTTCATTCATGCATTCTCATGAAAAATAGAATCTTGTGTAGTCATCCATGCATTCTCATTCGTCCTTGTACTCTTATTCCAACAAAAGTGAAAAAAATAAATTCTCATGCATTCGTCCATAAACTCTCATTCACAAGAGTAACAAAAATGAAAAATATTGCAAACATTTATGCACTCACCTCAAAACACGTATCAACCTTGTCCATTTCAGTGTTCACAAGGTGTTCATCAATACCACATATATCTTTTTGGTTGATACCTTTGACACAGTCATGGTCTCAATCTCACTTTTCTCAATCTTGTTTTGAGACCATTGACATGATCCTGGTTTCAATCTCATTTTGAGACCTTTGACACGGTCATGGTCTCAACCTCATTTCTTTCCAAATTTAATTTTGAGACCCTCTAGGCATTGCCAAGGTCTCAACCTCACTTATATTTTTCAACATGTAATCGTGTGCGACCCTATTGGCATAGCCAATGTCTCAACCTCACTATAATTTTTCAACATAATGGTACGGGACCCCCTCAACATTGTCAAGGTCTCGACCTCACGTATCATTTATCACATAGTGGTGCGTGACCCTCTCGGCATGGCCAAGGTCTCAACCTCACTCATATTTTTCAACATGTGATGGTGTGTGGCTCTCACGACATTGTCAAGGTCTCAACCTCACATATATTTTATCACATAATGGTGTGTGACCCTCTTGACACTATCAAGGTCTCAGCCTCACATATTTTTATCACATAGCGGTGCGTGACCCTCTCGACACTATTAAGGACTAGACTTCACATATCTTTTATCGTATATGGGTGTGTGACCCTCTCGACACTATCAAGGTATCGACCTCACATATCTTTTATCGCAAAATGGTGCGTAACCTCTCGACACTATCAAGGTCTCGCCCCCACATATTTTTTATCCCGTAATGGTGTGTGACCCTCTCGACTCTGCCAAGGTCTCGATCTCACATATTTTTATCACATAACGATGCATGACCCTCTCGACAATGTCAAGGTCTCGACCTCACATATCTTTTATCACATAATGGCGTGTGACCCTCACGGCATTGTCAAGGTCTAGACCTCACATATCTTTTACGACATAATGGTTTGTAACCCTCTCGACATTGTCAAGGTTTGAGCCTCACATATTTTTATCACATAATGGTGTGTGACCCTTTCAACATTATTAAGGTCTTGAGCTCACATATCCTTTATCGCATAATGGTGTGTGACCCTCACGACATTGTCAAGGCCTTGACCTCACAATGGTGTGTAACCCTCTCAACACTATCCAAGTCTCAACATGACATTTTTATCACACAATGGTGTGTGACCGTCTCGAAACTGTAAAGGTCTTGACCTCATATATCTTTTATCGCATAATGGTGTGTTACCCTCTGGACACTTTCATGGTCTCGACCTCACATACTTTTTATCACATAATAGTGCATGACCCTCTTGACAATGTCAAGGTCTCGACCTTACACATTTTTATCACATAACAATGTGTGACCCTCTCGACACTATCAAGGTCTTGACATAATGTTGTGTGACACTCTCGACATTGTCAAGGTCTTTACCTCTCATATACTTTATTGCATAATGGTGCATGACTCTGTCACCACCAACAAAGTCTCGACCTCACATATCTATTATCGTATAATGGTGTGTGACCCTCTCGACACTGTCAAGGACTCGACCTCACATATCTTTTATCACATAACGGTGCACGACCCTCTTGACACTGTCAAGTTCTCAACCTCACATATTTTTATCACATAACGATGTGTGAGCTTCTCAACACTGTGAAGGTCTCAACCTCACATATCTTTTATCACATAATGGTGTGTGACCCTCTCGACACTCTCAAGGGCTTAACCTCGCATATTTTTATCACATAACAATGCGTGACCCTCTCGACATTGTCATGGCCTCGACCTCATATATCTTTTATTACATAATGGTGTCTGACCCTCTCAAAACTTTCAAGGTCTTGACCTCACATATTTTTACCACATAATGATGCGTGACGCTCTCGACACTATCAAGCTCTCTACCTCACATAACTTTTATTGCATAATGGTGCATGACTATGTCGACACTGTCAAAGTCTCGACGTAACATATCTTTTATCGCATAATGGTGGGTGACCCTCTTGACACTGTTAAGGTCTTGACTTCACATATCTTTTATCACATAAGGGTGTATGACCCTCACGACACTATCAAGTTCTTTACCTCATATTTTTATAACATAACGATGCATGACCCTCTCGACGCTGTGAAGGTCTCGACCTCACATATCTTTTATCACCTAATGGTGTGTGACCCTCTCGACATTGTCAAGGTCTCGACCTCACATATTTAACACATAACGATGCACGACACTCTCGACACTGTCACGGTCTCGACCTCATATATCTTTAACTACGTAACGGTTTGTGACCCTCTCAAGACTTTCAAGGTCTCGACCTCACATATTTTTATCACATAATGGTGAGTGACGTTCTCGACACTATCAAGGTCTTTACCTCACATATGTTTTACTACATCATGGTGCATGACTCGGTCGATACTGTCAAAGTCTCAACCTAACAAATCTGTTATCGCATACTGGTACGTGATCCTCTCAACACTGTCAAGGTCTCGACCTCACATATGTTTTAACGCATAATGGTACGTGACTCTCTCGACACTGTCAAGGTCTAGACCTCACTTATCTTTTATCACATAATGTTGCATGACCCTCTCGACACTTTCAAGGTCTCAAACTCACATATCTTTTTTTGCATAATGGTGTGTGACCTTCCCGACACAATCAAGGTCTCGACCTTACATATCTTTTATCAGATATAGGTGTGTGACCCTCTCGACACTATCAAGGTACTGATCTCACATATCTTTTATCACATAATCGAGTGTGACCTTCTCGACACTATCAGAGTCCCAACCTCACATATCTTTTATCGTATAATGGTGCAAGACCTTCTCGACACTGTTAAGGTCTCCACCTCACATATTTTTATCACTTAATGGTGTGTGACCATCTCGACACTATCAAGGTCTCTACCTCACTTATCTTTTATGCATAATGGTGTGTGACCTTGTCGACACTATCAAAGTATCAATCTCACAAATCTTTTATCGCCTATGGGTGCATGACTCTCTTGACATTGTTAACGTCTGGACCTCACTTTTATCACATAATGGTGTGTGACCCTCTCGACACTATCAAGGTCTCTACCTCACATATCTTTTATCAGATAATGATGTGTGACCCTCTCGACACTATCAAGGTCTCGACCTCACATATTTTTATCACATAACGGTGCGTGACCCTTTTGACATTGTCATGGTCTCAACCTTATATATCTTTTACTACATAACGGTGTGTGACCCTCTCGACACTTCCAAGGTCCTTACCTCACATATTTGTATCACATAACGGTGCGCGACGCTCTCGCACTGTCAAGGCCTCTACCTCACATATCTTTTATTACATAATTGTGCATGACTCAGTCGATACTGTAAAAGCCTCGACTTCACATATCTTTTATCGCATAAAGGTGTGTGACCCTCTCGACGTTGTCAAGGTTTCGACCTCATATATCTTTTATCGCATAGTTGTACCTGACTCTCTCTAAAGTATCAAGGTCTAGACCTCACATATCTTTTATCGCATAATGGTGAGTAACCTTATCGACACTATCAAGGTCTCGACCTCACATATATTTTATTGTATAATGGTGTGTGACCCTCTACACACTATCAAGGTCTCAATCTCACATATCTTTTATCAAATATGGGTGTGTGTCCCTCTTGACACTATCAAGGTATTGACCTCACATATCTTTTATCACATAATGATGTGTGACCCTCTCGAAACTGTCAGGGTCTCGACCTCACATATCTTTTATCATATAATGGTGCATGACTTTCTCGATACTGTCAAGGTCTCTACCTCACATATTTTTATCACATAATGGTGTGTTACCCTCTTGACACTGTCAAGGTCTCGACCTTAAATATCTTTTATAACATAATGGTGCGTGACCGTCTCCACACTGTCAAGGTCCCAACCTCACATATCTTTTATTGCATATAGGTGTGTGATCCTCTTGACACAATCAAAGTGTCAAATTTAATTAAAAAATAAATAAAAGGAAGGTTTAGTCCTATCTTTTTAAAAAATGTATTAAAAGAAAAGAAAACTAAAAAAAAATAAAATTTATGTTCTTTGTTATTACAGTCCAACCCATCAAAATGGCATTGGCTATTTACACCTCTTCTCTCATCACACACCCCTCTCTTAGTGAGCAAGATTTGCTCATTACACCCACTGTTTTCATCCCTTACACATTCTCTCTTTCCCCACTTGGGCTAACAGCCCAAGTTTTCTTCTCACATCCCTTGTTGCACTATTTTGTTTTTTTAATTTTGATTAATTGAAATTAAAGAAAATTAATTACAGGGATTGAATTTAAATTTCGTTGTTCTGTTTTTGAAAATAATTGGAAATAGTTCACTCTTCTATTTGGAAATAATTCAATGTTTGGTTGTTAGAAATAATTGGAAATAAATTGATTTGATTTCACGATTCTATTTTTGAAAATAATTAGAAACAATTCACTGTTTTGTTTTTTAAAATAATTAGAAATAAATTGATTTGAATTCATTGTTCTATTTTCGGAAATAATTGAAAATAAATTCACTATTTTATTTTTGAAAATAATTGGAAATAATTCATTGTTCTATTTTTGAAAATAATTGGAAATAATTCAATGTTCTATATTCCAAAATAATTGGAAATAAATTCATTACGGGCATGAAACGTTTAGTTTTAAAAATTGATCAAAAGTTAATATAGAAACAAGTAGTTAGATGGAGAAAAGGGGGCAAAGGAATTTATTTTATATATACCATTGTGTCTACGGAAACAGGAGAAGAGAATATCATCGATCAGAGAATTAAGGAATCACAACGGTAGAGATTAAGAGCAATGGAGATAAAGAGCAAGATAGCAGAAGATCTGAGCGATAAAGAGGTTGAGTGATCCCTGTGAGTTGTAGTGTGAAATCTTTTATTGGTGACTCTCCTCTTAGACAGAAGCAATTCATAATAAAAGTATCTTAGAATTAATGTGGAGACCAAAAGTTTATACGGGTATAATTCCATTACCATTTCATCTCTTACTCAATTTCAATTTCAATATCGTTAAAAAATATTTTTTCAATATCATTTTAAAAAATATAAAAATGTTTTTATCTCAAAAATAAATAGTTTACACCATACTCACTAACGGTATGACTTGTCAAGGGTATCACGAATCGTCGCTCACACTATCTTGCACTCTAAAAATTACAAAAATATAAAAATATCAAATTTTCCAAAAATCCTATAAATATCAAAATTTCAAATACCATTTTTTTAATAACAAATCTATAAAAATAAAAAAACTAAATTTTCAAATAAAAATATAAAAATGAAAAAATGAAAAATATCAAAAACAACAAATAATTTTCTATCCAAAACTACGTAAACCCTGACTTTCCATCATAGATAGAAATATGTAGGAGCAAGGTCAATCTTTGTTGGGCACAAAAATAAATAAATATATATATATATATATATATATATATATATATATATATATATATATATATATATATATATATTTTTTTTTTTTTTTTTTTTTTTTTTTTTTTTTTTA
>Ga0099824_1010206_pt1 | contig 11203 bp, 4 predicted proteins | sample SiratrowhiteBW_FD_76837 | JGI IMG/M metagenome (GOLD analysis project Ga0099824, IMG submission 76837) | Root nodule microbial communities of legume samples collected from California, USA - Siratro white BW | ecosystem: Host-associated > Plants > Roots > Nodule | place: USA: California... | reverse complement strand
TATATATATATATAAATATAAATATATATATAGAGAGAGAGATATCAATTACAACTATTATAAAAGACTCATTCCTTCATAATATTATAAAATATGCATGGGGGAAGATGTTAGGTTGATGCGTTTCTCACTTATTTTGGCTGGAAAACGTGGTTATTGTCATATTATATATCACTTATTATTGCTATCTTTATTATTAGGTGTCATGAACTATGAACCGTATACTACACTATATTTCTTGCATTATTTCTAAGGCTTTGTAATCATGGTTAAAGTATGATATTTTTAGTTGATGTTTAATCTTTTCAAAAAAAAAAAATTATTAAAATATTTAAGGAAAAAGTTAAAACTCAACATTGTAAAGTGGAAAGAGCCACTACATCACTAACTTTTAAAAAATAGTTTTTCCAAATTAAAATTCTCATTAAATCTGTTAAATGAATTTAAAGTGTTTCATTACGCTAAAAAAAATGGTATAAGAACTTGCATTTGTTTTAATTGTTAAATAATGTCAGACTTTTGGTATAAAATTAGGAGTAGTTTGGATTTTCTTCTTATTTTAATAGATTATAATAATATTTTGACTTCAAATTATTCAATGTTTTGTTATATATATTATGTATCCTTAGTTTTGAAGTTTAATATTGTTTTAGCATAACCTGGTAGCTTTAACAGTCACCTCCAACAGTCAACAATAGACGGTTGTCTTCCAATCTTTTTAGGCTTTGATATGTGTTGGGCTTGTTTTTCTTACTCCTAAATGTTTGTCTCGTGTCTCTGAAATCCTTTCCTAAACTCATGATACAGGGAGTAGTTTTGCATGAACTTCAACGTTTAAGTCAATAAAGATTTGAGTAATGCAGGGTAAATAGGATTAGAGTAACAGTACCTTATTTATCAAGGTTACCTTTCTTTTATAGATATTTAAATGAGCCATTGAGGTAGTTGGGTTGAAGGCCTACAATGTTGCTTAAGCTTTGTATAAGGTGTTCCCAGTTGATAATTGTCATGTGTTCAACTTGTTAGTGTCACATGTCTAATGATTATTAGTGTGTAAGGCACATCGGTCTTGTAGAGATGTGTCCAACAGGTAATCGGTCGGTCAATCTAGGTAAAGGTTTTAGTTCTGACAAGTAAGTATCTGGTTATTCATTATAGATAGGTTATGCAATTAAGCATTAGTTAAAGTGATCAGCCTACTTACACTACAAATATATCTTTCACTATTTTATTATCATTAATTTTTCTTAATTGTTAAGTGATAATATTTTTGAGAGTATTTAAAAATGTAATACAGTTTTTTTATTTTTAATGAAAATGTTTTATTCATGCAACGAGAGGTTAAAATGTTGTATTGTCGTAAAATTACGAGAATTAATGTTTCATGTACTTTAAACTCGAACTTTAACACTTATTTTAAAATTTTATGAATATTTCTAAAATTTTAAAATCTAACTAAATATACTTTTAAATGTTTTTTTGAATAATACTCTTAATAATATATATATATATATATATATATATATATATATATATATATATATAACAAAGAGATTCTCGCTGTTAATTACTTGTTTAATTTACATAAATTCTTATCATTTTAGTTTTTAAATAATTATTATTTTAAACTCAAATAACTATCTACAATGAAAAAACACTTATTCAATAAAAAAAACCACCTACAATTATTATTTTTTTTATGAAATTGTAAACTTAGAAATTGATAAGTTTTGAGACTTAAAAGATAAGCTCTCCAACTTACATGTGCCGAAGTCTTATCTCTTAAGTGTTTTTTCTGTCTAATCTTTTTATCAATTTAATGTTGTTTAATCGTATCAAATATTAAAATTTTAAATAAAATATTAAAATAATTTAATGTTAATATAATTTAAAATATTAAATTAAAAATATTGTATTATAAATTTTGGATGTTACATATTGATTCAATTTAGGATTTAAAGCACTTTTCTTCTTGCATCTGTATACACATTAAATTTTAGGATTTAACGCACTTTTCTTCTTGCATTTGTATACAGAGAGTGTGTTTTTTCCTATTTGCAGACCTTTGACAGAAAAAAATTCTACTGAATAGAATGGCTTGTATTCACAATAAGTTCGGTGATATTTTAAAACCTTCTCGTGACAAAGGAGAGTTGGAATATCACTTACTATTACTGTGGTTGGTTTGTGATCCAAGGAAGCAAAAAATTCCTTTCTTCTTGGAGATGATGCTGTTAGATTTTATGTCGTTTCAAATTTATTATTTGTTATTTAATTTGTGTTGGGGAGCATTGTTTTTATGTTGGGATCCATACGTATGTAAAAAAACTCTACTTAAAGTTCCAAAAGGAACCTCAAAAGGTTTTCATCGATCTATTAACACACATATATATATATATATAATGATAATATAGTAGATGTATGATAAAAAGTGTAAGATGTAATTTTAAGTTGAAAGTTACAAAGTGAATGAATTTAAATAATATATAAAAAAGAAAAACTCTCTCTCTCCCTCTCACACACACATATATAAGATTTATAAGAAATTTAATATATTTTATCACGAACAGAAAAAAAAATCTTTGTATTGAGTATATTTAAAATCAAATATTATAAATATTTAATATAAACATAATTAAAATATTAGTGTGCATATCTTAAAGATAAAAATAAAAATTTTAAAAGAGTGAAAAAAAGTATGAACTAAAATCTAAACTATTTACTTTATATAAACCAACAGAACTAGATATGTTTTTTTGTGTGTGTATATTAGTTGCTTTAAATATAGAGGTTGCCTAAATATTATTTTTTGAAAATAATATAATTTTAGAAGAATGATTTAAAAATTTAAGAATTGTATTGATTAGTTATTTTAAATGGGAGATTATTTAGTTATATTTGGAAAACAATTGTCTTAAAAGTAACAACAAAGTAGTTAAAACAATTGCCTTCTTTATATAGTAAATAATAACAAAATTTGTCAAAAGATTGAATTATTTAATTAGATGACACTAAAGGTGTTTAAGAAAAAGGACGCATCCATTTGTATAATAATATAAATTAAAAATTTTAATTTTATATTTTTTTAAAAAGTATATATTATAATAATCCTATAAATCAACACTATTATAATACAATAGTAATTTACATCGACCATATAGTATATGAAAATTATATTACGTAATACAAAATTATATATATATATATATATATATATATATATATATATATATATATATATAATACAAAATCATTTCCTCTTACAGTTATTATTGGAACTTATAGACGTTCTTTTTACCTTGTCATTCATATGCAATATAACATGTCATACTAAGTTAGATAATTGTTAAATAAAAGATAAGATAACGATTAAAAAATAATAATTTACAAAAAAACATAATTATGTAAGTACCCCTAATCACATTATTTAGATACATATTTACGACATCCTATATAAATAATAACATATAATCAAAAAATTTTTATTAAAATATTATTGTCCTATACTCATATATTAATATATGTAGGTATTTTGTTGATATCCTTAATCAACTATGGTAATCAACCCATACGATATTCTGTTATAGCCTCAAAGCATATTTTTAGTGTTTTTCTATTGACTCCTTATTACATACTATCTTAGTTTAGGTAATCAGCATTATTAATGATATTTAAGATTTCATTGAATCCGTTTTAGCATAGCTCACCATACTAAATGCAAGTAGTAGTATTAAGTAATTCATCACATATCTTGATAGGTTATAAGTAACAACCTTTGACTCTTCTTAACATCAAACATAGTTTCACATCACATACCTAAAAAAACATGATTATCCAATAAATTTTAAGATTACCTTAATACAAGTAAAAAAAAAATATTAAACAATTATATAATTTTTGTTTGAACCACAATATGATGGCTTGAGCGAAAGTTAACTTGAATTAATTATCTTTATAATGGGTTATGTTTTCTTCATTTTCACTTTTTATAACTTTTTTTATTTGAGAAAAAAATGTCTCATTATACCTCCCTAAATCATATAATTATCGTTACTCTTTGAATAAATTTTGCACCGTTTAAGATATTTCAATATTGTTATACTTTTACTTGAATAAAAATATATTCGAAATAAAAATATACTCGAAATAAACATTCTCACAGAAGAGATTTCAGTTTTCACTCCAACACACCAATTTTCCACTCCTCGTAACATAAAAATAATCGAATGGTAACTTATACATCCAAAATAATATAAACAAGTCTCAAAACAAGCATATCGCAATTATTATTTTAAATGATATACTAATATTTAAAAACTCACATAAATAATTGTGTTGTAAATAATCTAAATCGGTTAACAGAGAAATTTAATTTCTCAACTAAAGAATGAAAAAAACTTCATCTTTAATTAGAAGATTTCATTATATTTATAGTTATTAAATATATAATTTTTCAATTTAATCCCTAAAAAATATTATCATTGAAAATGAAGTTTTAAAAGGTTATAATTAAAAAACATATGATTTTATTGGATACAAAACTAAAAGTAACTAAAACATAAAATTTAAATGAAAATGCATGGCATTTTTTAGGATGAAAAAGCAACAATAATGCGGTATAGTGGTTAAAAGAGGTGTGCATGGGGACGTTGTTAACCGGGTGAGGTAGGGTTGATCAGTTTTTCACATATTTTGGTGGAAAACGAGGTCGTATGATAGTATTGTTGTTTTAGTACTATGTCCCACAATCATCAACCTTATCTGCCACTAAGGGGACCAGATACTGCCATCTCCCCACATGTTAAAATCTAAACTATATTTTTTTCATCGTTTCACTGTTTATTTCCTAAGACTCGGGAATCTAAAGCTGATGCTTAATCATTTCAAAAATTACTTTATTAAAATATTAAAATAAAAGTTAAAACATATAGCATAATAAAGTAGAAAAAAAATACTTATTGTATGATAAACATGAGAAAGTAAACGAAAGATTTTTGTATAAAATAAAATTTTTAATTCTAAGTTAAAAACGAGTAAGTAACTTTAATGTTCACAACTGGTCTGGAAGTAAAGAAAGTTGAAATGACCAGACTGGACAGATAAATGTAAAAACAGTTTTTTTTTTTTACAAAATAACGGTTTTCAGTATAGAAAAAACGGATTCCACTACTACCACAAGAATCTGAAAGCGGCATTCAACAAAAAGTGCGTTTGGTTTTAGTTTGACGATTGTTTCAATGGATTGGAAACATGTTTAGGCGGCGTTTGTCTAAATTTAAATGCAGAGAGGATTAATTGACCTTGAGCTGAAATATAGCGATTTCCAACTAATATACCCTTAAGTGATTAATCCATTTATTAGCTTCACCAAACAAGGCTCTGGTCCAGGTTCCGTGTCTAACGCAACTGCTTCTCGTCCACGACAAGTTGGTCATACCCATTGACTCTTTGACCAGGATATACTGTACACTCATTGAATATGTCATGGGATGTATCTTCACTCGTCACTTTCTCAATTTTGCTTTTGCTTCCGGCTTTTTCAAAATTTTAGCAGTAATCACTTACATTTAAAATATTTCATATAAAGATTAGAAACGATAATTTAAAAATTTATAAGAACGAAAAAAAAGAGTAAAAATATATTTAAATTGAGAAATTATAATGATGTATGTGGAGGGCGAATGAAGCATCTTATAACATGAAATAGATGATGTAATAGGGTAAGGTAACGATGGAGAATGGTAGGTTTTGAGGATTGAAGATAAAATGGAATCTCAACGGTCATGATGTATAGAAGGCAGTGTCTGGAGCAAGGTGGCAGCGTGTAATAATCGCGTAGGAATCATAGACACAACCCAACCTTCTTTTCTTTTCCTCATTTTTCAACCATAATAAATATTAATAATTTAATCTTGAACTGCTACTTCGGTGCATAACAATAGTTTTGGTGCATTTTCAGAATAGTAGTGAAAGAGAGAGCCGAGCTAGGAATGGCCACCAGGAATGGACCAGAAGCAGTTAGTAGCACCAGAATAAAAAAAGACACTGTGGGCCCCAGGGGATATGAATTTTTCTTTATCTTCCATTAGGCCCACATTAACTGGGCCCACTTGTGGGCTCGTCCTGGATTTCAAATCTAATTTTAGTTTCCGCCTCATTCCGAGATATCCTCCACGTGTCATCTCATCTCTTCTACCAAATTTCATGAACCCACTAATTAAGCTACAGTCTTATTTAGTACATAGAACCAACGTTCCAATACAATTTTTTACATGTAACATAGCTGCATCACAATCACTATTATAAAATACATTTATTTCCTACCATTTTTCAAAATTATGTTAAATACATGCATATACCATTAAGCAATTCAATTAAGTCACTTTAGAATTAGAGTCCGTAGGATATAGATTAGAATTTAAAAATACCTTGCTACTGAATTTATAGGTATTATATTGGGCTTGAAAAGCTTGGGTTCATCCTGTTATGTTATGATTTTATAACATAACTTAGTTATGATTTATATTTACTTTGTGATATTATATTTTCTTTTCTAATGAAACTACCACGTACCACGCATGCATTTAATGTAAAATGGTTATATGAAGTTACAGATGTAATGACGTAGTCCAACCGGAAACACTTATTGATTAGTTGGCCTTATCCGATCAATCAATCATATGGTACACAACTGAATACAGTTATATATATATATATTAATTAATAACTTAGATTGTAATTAAAGTAATACTTTGAATTAAAAGGAGAGAGTTGCATTATATTATATGGCTTTTTCAAGTTAAAAAAAAATTAAAATTATTGAATTAACAAATTAGTTAATTTATTTTGTAAACTAAAACTAATTTATGCACATGCTAAAAATTAGAAACTATATAAACGAGTTATGAAATAATCATTTCGTTTTATGTTTATAATAGCTTTTATAAAGATGTTTATGTAAACATGATTCTATTTAATATTAAATTAAAAAATATTTTTTTTTATTTTTATTCTTTAACTCAAATTCACAACTTTTTTATTCTATCTTCTTTCCACTTTCATTTTTTCAAACTTCATTTTTTTCAAAATCTAATCACACTTTACAATAGGTGAAGGTTAATGATTGTTTCAATTCAACAATTTTACTTAATAACTTTTATGTGTTGACATTCTTCTAGCAGAAGCTATGAATTTCTTGAAAAGAAAAATTTTAGGTAAGAAGAGTTACTTTATATGATCATAAGGGGTTTTATGTTGAGTCAAAAAAACTTTTTTTGTTGAATATAAGGCTAAAACCCTTCACCTAGGTCATGAAAAACTTTTGTATAATACACATATTATATTTTTCAGTTACATGTAGAATTTGAAATTTTTTTATTACATGTACATATGATAACATTAAATTATACATAAAATATAAAGATCTTCATTTATACATAAAATTTATAGATTGTGTGTAACTTGTAAATCAGATGTTTTTTTCCAGAAATGGTATACGTGATTGATGTTCTTCGTCTACATGCTGAGTATGAAGTCCTTGTTTAACATGTTGGATTAGGATTTCCTTATTTGTCCAATTGAATTTTTCATTTTTTTAAGGCATAAAAGTAAGATAATTTCATTTGTCATATTTTGGATGAAAAATCATATCAAATGAGATAAAAATATTGTTTGAAGTCCAAGAAAAATTCCCTCTACTTAGAAGAACTATTTTCGATGAAATAAAGATATTGTAAGTGTTTTTCTTAGTCTTTTTTTATATATATTTAGATTATGTATATGTATTTTATGTGTAGAAATTATTGAATTGTATGATTGAATGATTTATTGTTTTAATTATGATATAATAACTCTGGTTGTGGGTGTCTATTTGTATTAATATCTGATATTAAATGATACTAGCTCACAATGATGAATTGAATAAAAAGTAAATTCACAAATTAAAGTGATGTCCACTAATGTTAGTCTTGAAACTTAAAAAAAAAAAACAAAAAAAAAAATATTGTATATAAAAAAGTAATGATATCTTTAGAGGAGATGAAATCAAATAAAAACATTATGAGAACTAAAAACAAAATTATTTCATTTATAAGACAACTAATTATTATAATTTCTACAATGATGAAATGTAAAAAAAAAAAAATACATGAACCGAAATAAAAATTCACTCATTTTATATATTTAAGCCGTATTCTTGTTATTTTAAAATTTACAAGCTTAATTAACTTTAACATAATGATAAATATCAATTCAAAAATAAAATTTAAATCGTTACTTTGAATTAGAAAATTGTCCTTTTTATATATTTATCACAAAGAATAAGATGTATATAAAAGATTCTGTATATGTGGTGAGCTATTAATGAAATATCATTTTCTTATCAATTAAATAAGGTTTTTACATTAAAGGCCCTACCTACACTTGCACGTGCAATGGTCTCCTTAGCGAAATAGTATTGGAGGTTAGTACGAGTCACATGTTAATGTTTTCCACGTTTTTGTTCGTATCCGAATGGATTTTCCGTTTGTTATTTTCGCCCCCTGCAACAATAATCACTTCTTTAATTAAGTTCAATAATGTGATTTTATTTAGCATTTGATTTTCATGTTAATTAATGTTTACTTACTCTATGACTTTATTAACCTTAAAATATTTATGGATGCGTATACTAAATTCAAATTTGACTTATGAATGTATCATACGATTTGAACCTTGGAATTCTGTCAATTAGAGAAATAGTCATCGAAAAATATTTTGAAGGGGTTTCCTACCTCAATGGTTTTTGCTTTTTTTTTTTAATTCACGTACAAATTAATTAGACTTTTATTTGAGAATAAAATGTTCTATTTTTTTTGTTTGAAATTGGAATTTAAGTCTTACTCAATCTTATAAAACCCGTGTGTAAAGTGAGATTTGTATCCATTTATAAATTATTAAAAAACCTTATCTCTAATTGATGTGGGATCTTCAACATATCTCCTCATGTGCCGAGACTATATTGTTTAAGGGTGGTTTGATAGCAACTCAATAGTGGGCCGAGACTATATTGTTTAAGAGTGGTCTGATACCAACTCAATAGCGGATGGCCTGATAAGCCCAACAACCGCGTTAGGATAGACTTTGATACCATCTAAGAAGTAAAATTTAAGCCTAATTCAACCTTACAAAACCGGTTTGTAAAGCGAGGTTTGCACTCATTTATAAACTATTGAAAGACCTTATCTCTAGTCGATATGTAATCTCCATCACAGCTCCTCACGCCGAAACTGCTCAACTCATGCGTGAGACTATATTGTTTAAGGGTGATCGATAGCGAGTGGCCTGATAGGCCCAACAACCGTGTTAGGATAGGCTATGATACCGTCTCAATAAGTATAATTTAAGCCTAATTCAACCTTACAAAGCCGGCTTGTATGCTCAACTTATAGTGAGACTATATTATTTAATGATGGTCCGATAACGGGTAACAACCGTTAGAATAGGCTCTGATACTATCTAAGAATGAAATCTAAAACTAACTTAACCTTAGACTTATAAAGTAAAATTGGTACACATTTATAAACTATTGAAATGTATCTCTAATTCACGTAGAATCTCCAACCATTTTCATATAAAAAATATTAAGATAATAATAAGAACAAACTTTAATCCAATGATTTAGCCAATTGATGAAATCCTTTTGTCTAATTAATGTAATGCGTTATTAGATTTTCTTAAAATTAAAATAAAAAATGGTTAAAAGTATTGTACTAATATTTTGCTTGATAATTATTTTTTTTCAAAAAAAAAACGTGGCTGGATGAGAAACTCTTACTAAAAACAATTATTAGATTTCTTTGTAAATATTGGTTATAAAAAAATTAATAGTCTACATTTAAATTATTATATTACAAAAGATCGTTCTCATATCTGTTGTAATAAATATTCCTTTTCAAGAAGATTATCTAAAAAAATATAAATTCAAATTTTTACTTTGCGAAATTCTAACAACGCTCTCAAATCATATAATCCTCGTATTTTGTTTACTAAATTGATCAATTAAATTATCTGACGTAACCTAGTTATTGAAAAAAAGTTGGTAGATATTCATAACTATAGTAAGAAGAACATCCTACTTTTTCACGTCATAAAATATCCTACTTATGCAAATTGGCAGTTGCTTCTGTGCAATGGTAATTAGTAAATAGTTAACTAACCCTGATTCAAATGTAAAACTTATATTAAATCCAAATTCAATCCAAACTTTACAATTACACCAACAACAATCAATACAGAATTATTCTAATATAACAAACAAGAATCAATTATTTAAGAGAATTATTATTTTAATACAACATGTAAGAGTGGATTTGAAGATCAAAAATAGAGTATATAAGAATAAATTTGAGGTGAAAGTAAGTAAAAAATATGTATTTTAATTAAGGAAAAGATAGTGAAAAATGAAAGAAAGGTATATGAAAATGTGTGAACATACGATGAGTGTGATTGATAAAATATTTTTCTAATAGATAAAATTGGTTTAAATTAATTTAAAATAAAATATGATTAATTTGTTGAGTGTGATAGATGAATTATTATTTTTTATTTGATATAATTATGAGATTACTATTTATTTTAAAATATAAAAAAGTTAAATTATAATCATTAATATCATTAGTATTTTATAAAATTATTTTAATTATTATTATAATTTTTAATTTTATTATTATTACTCTATTATTATTTTATAATTTCATTATTTTTATTACTATTCATAATTTTATTATTTTTCATTTTTAACATTAATATTATTATTATTATTTTGTTTTTATAATTATCTTATTTTCTATTATTATTATTTTATAAATGTATTATTAATATTTTTAGTTTTATTATTATTTAATAATTTTATTAAATTTATTATTATTTTAATAATTACTATTATATTATTTTATTTTATTAATTGTATTTATTTTATTTTAAATAGAAAATAAATTATTGGCAGTTTTGTAATTGCACCGAGTATTATAGTACTTCTTCTCCACATAAGCACTCCTGCTTTTCGACACTTCCCCTTTAATCAATATATCTTAACATGCTTCCTTCTCTCAATTTTATCTTTTTAAACAATAAATCACGTAAAACAAACATGGCATCAGTCTTTTTTTTTTTTTTTTTTTTTTTTTTTCTTTTTTATTTTTTTTTTTTTTTTTTTTTTTTTTTT
>Ga0099824_1010203_pt1 | contig 11207 bp, 3 predicted proteins | sample SiratrowhiteBW_FD_76837 | JGI IMG/M metagenome (GOLD analysis project Ga0099824, IMG submission 76837) | Root nodule microbial communities of legume samples collected from California, USA - Siratro white BW | ecosystem: Host-associated > Plants > Roots > Nodule | place: USA: California... | reverse complement strand
CTCATTAGTCTTTTTCTTTATATTTTATAAGATCCCTTTTTTTTTTTTTTTTCTTTCCCTTTCCTTCTCTTTTTTTTTTTTTTTTTTTTTTCTAATTCTTCATTCTCTTGATCATTTATCAATTTTTTTTTCTACTTCATTACATATTTGTAAGTCAAATGTTAATATTAAGAAATGTTAAATTCTGATTTTAATTTTATTAAAATTATTTTCCTAAAAATGAATTTCATTTAAAGTAGGATGATATATTAAAATAGTTCCTAATGAAATCAATAGACAAAATATTATTATTTAATAAGATAATTATATGTATAAAATTATGTGAAAGGTTACTGTAAATAAAATGAGTTCTTTCCATGATCATTTGTAAGAGGTAAAGTTTCTTTTTGGTCATATAAAACACGTCACCACAATATTTTAGTCGCAAATAAAGTAGTGGATGAAATTAAAAGATTACAAAATAAGTGTTTGCTTAAAATGGATTTTGAGAATACATGTGAATTTTGTATCAGACATTCCTACTATCAAAGAAGATTTTTCATGAGAGATAGGTGAATTGGATCAAATAACATATAGAGCAATATCTATTTTGATAAATTGAAGTTCTACAAATAAGTTTAGGATGTAGAGAAGATTAAGACAAGGGATCCTCTCGTACATTTCTTATCATAGTCATAGTAAAATGATTGAGTGGATTGATGACTATAACCAATGAAAAAGAGTTGTACAAAGGTTACAAGATAAGTAATGATAGTGTGTGAGTTGTTTTACTTCAATTTGTTGATGATTTAATATTCTTAAGAAAGGCTTCCTTGAATAATGCTTTGGTCATCAAAAGTATTATAAGGAGGTTTGAACAAATTTTAGGTCTCAAAGTTAATTTTTCTAAGAGTAGGTGTGGAACTATTAGGATGGAGGAATCATAGTTATTAATATAGACAAGGTCTTTGAATTATAAGATGTTATCTATCTCTTTTATGTATTCATGAATACCAATAGAAGCAAATACTAGAAGAGTTTAAAATGACAATTCAATTATCACTTGTTGTGTCTACTTTCTTAATTTGAGTCATATGGTAGTATGTTTTTTTTTTATCGGCAACAAAGATTATTATAAATCGGGGCACTTGGGGTATCCTAACTTATATAAACGAACACATTATTCCAAATTCATGAAAACTAAACCAAAACTATTACACAATTATGGATAAAATCCATGACAACATAACATGAATAGAGATGTATTATAGTGCATTGCACTTCATGTCACATGTCTGAATAATTCACACAAAGCTCTCCCTTAAAATTCCATTCTTGCTTTTACTTTCTCAATTGAAATGGATGTCCACTTTTAGTTGATGTGATTCTACCACTTTGTATTAGACATTGTTACCATTTTGTTTCATAGACTTTGGAACCCTCTTGCATACCCAATTTTGCTAAAATAATAGAATTTTTGTACTGTGTATGACCACACTGCTACCTTTGATGTGCTTTATGATAAAACCTGCAAAAGTTAACAAACTAGTCTCATGCAAAAATATAGATACACATTTTCACTCTCTCACAGGTAAAGTCCTAATCTCCTACAATGGTCATTCTTCTTTCCCACCCTACACTAACTAAAACCATCCAGATATGAGAATAAACTTAGTTTCAGGTGTTCCCCACTTAGATCTATACCTCACCTAAATTTTACTACTAATCCCAATGTGATAAGATGTGTCCCTGTTAAATGATAGGACAATGCATGTTTTAGTTTCTCTACCTTGATATTTTTTTTATTTAGATTCCAACAATCCTACTTATAATTATTGAGATAGTATTTATAAGCATGTAATAGGACATAAGTACCAATAGAAAAGGAGAAAACAGCCTTTGGGTTTTTATTTGTGATTCATGCTCAAGCTTTGATTTGTGCTAGACCAAACACTTCTTCAACATCAATTTTTGCATTCCTAAAAATGCTATTATTTCTAGTTTCTAAATACTTCTAACTATGGCCATCCACATATACTTCCACACCCTATTCCTTACTTTATTCAAACATAGGTAGTCAAATTGAAGAAAATGAGACTATGCACAATTAAGTTGTACTGAAACAACCTCAAATCAATTGTCACACAAATTTCATATATAATTGGCAGCACTATAACTAAAAAGGATGTGGTTAATAATATCATCTTTAATTTCACACATTGCACATGTTTGCCTGTTTATAACTACTCTCCTATGATGTAGATTATCTTGTGTTGCCACTTTATTTAACATTACTCTCCATACAAAACATTAGGCTATTGACAAGGCTTTAGTTTTCCAAATATATTCAAACAATGGGCTTCCCTCATCATCCAATCCAAAATGCAACTTCCTATATGTAGATTTTACACGTGCATAATTGTGTATCATCATCCTTCCATATCCACTCATTGTTCTTATCCCTATCTAATGTAAACCCCTTCACTTCTTACATCATTGTATTCATCGTACTCCCCCCTCTCCCCCTCCTCTCCCCATTGAAACTCTTCTTCATAGTAAGTTCCATTTCCAATACTCCTCTTCTCAATAACTTGTCTCCCCTAGAGTGACTTCCTTTATGGTTTAAGTTAGATATAGTATGGGAAACCTTTCTTTCATGAGTATTTTACCTAGCCATTTATCCTCTCAAAACCTTATTTTATTTCTTATGCCTATACTCCACCTTACATTTCTCTTAAACCATTCTCCCTCTATTCCTTCCCCAAATGCTCTCTTAATGTCTTTCCACCACCATGAATTTTGACTACTATCTTTCTCCTTATTTACTTACAAATAAAAATTCATATGTTTGTAGGTAAATCGAGAATTTATTGTAGTGATTATTATCAAATGGATAGACTCATTTGGTTACATTGAGTAAGTTGAGATTCAAGTTGAAAATTAATCATTGGTTCATAAAAATAGGTTGATTTTCCTTAAACTCAACAAAAGAGTCCAAATCAATTTCCTTTATGTCACTTTTATCTTCGAGACTATGAATTCAATATTGTGACTTTATTTTAGGGGTTGGGGTTCTTTCTATAGTTGATTTTATTACTAATTTTATCTCCATGTGAGATATGGAGACAATAACTATGGGTTGATTCAGTGTTAAACATTTAATAGGGATGCTCCGTATCGACTCCAACTAAAATATATTCAACCACGAGCGTCTGACATACTTCGCTAGTATCAAATGTTATTAGAAGATATATTAATCCTCTAATGTGACATTCACATGCAAACTTAATAGAAGTTTCATATATGACTTGATAAGTTAAGTTTTAAAGAGGTTTTACAACAAAATATATGGGTCAAGATTCTCGATATGTGAACTCATTTCTCACTTTGCAATTGCCAATGGTAATAATCACAAGAACTAAATCTTTTTATAAAAAATCATTGCTATTAAAGTCATTATTTGTCTTCTACTTGATTTTTTTTTCTCATTTTGTTATTTTTCTCTAACAAAATATATTGAAGTGATGTTTATGATTTTAGCTCGTCATATCTCTTGGATAATTATAAAATTTTTTTTGAAAGATTTTACATACTTGTTTGGATCTATCGATTCATTTTATCTTTCAATGTTAAGAGTTTTCTACTTTGAAATAAAAGTTGAATTCATTTTATCTTTCAATATTAAGAATCTTAAAATAAGAGTTAAATTCATTATCTTTTATTATTTGAAACGAAAATCATTTTCATCACTATGCTAAATGATTGAAACATATTCAATAAGATAATCAAACTTCTATTTTACTAAGTGATTGAAACACATTCAATAAGATAATCGAACTTCTATTTTGAATACATGCATACTCGACATCAAATTTTTGTTCTAGAGATTTTTTTATTTATTTTTAAAGTTGCTCAATTTTTTTATACAACTGAAATTATTATTATTTTATTAAATAATTTTTACTTTTGCACTATTTAAAACCGACTTGTGTCTGTTTGAGGAATTGAACTGCATGAACAGCTTAGTCATGATCATAACTGTATTTGCAGTTCTACCTCATGAAAACTACAGTGCGCAATTAATGTTCTAACAAGATCATGTAAAAATCAAATTCCACGAATAACCAAAAGATTGAAAATTCTTATTTCTCGTGAGACTTAGTTTTCATGTCGATTTCACTGTATATATGAGTTAGTTAGGTTGCAACGTTTTAATGCAAGTGAGTAAATTTCATAGTCGGTTAAAAATTAGTTTAAATTCCAAAAAATAACTATTTTAAAATATAAAATTGAACCAGATTTAAAAAATATAAAAAATAGAAATAAATTGCAAACAAATAAAGAATCAAATTCAAATATATAAATAAGATGAAAGACTTAAATTATAATTTAGCCTAAAATATTATGTAGCTTCCCTTATAATTGTTCATTTACTCTTAATGAAATGAATATTAATGAATAATAATTATAAAAACTGTTTAATATAATAGTTTGTACAAAAATTATAGCTCATAACCACTTTTTCTCTAATTAAAAAAGAGAGAGTAATAGATAAAAAACATAAGAAAGCTGGGGTGATAAGAGATAAGATCAATCCCTTGACCGTGAAAGTCAACATATGCTTTTGCTATCTTCTCTATAAATCTTATACCTACTTTTTCTTCATGGATTCACGAAATTATATATAGCTATCACATTTTACATGTGGTGTTTGCTTCTTTCTCTTTTCTTCATATATTTGTTTTTAGTGTCAAAGATATGATCACACAATAAGATGGACCTTATCTTATCTGTCTAACAGACGGAATGATAATAATATTAGAATATGCAACAAACAGATTTCTGTCTTCCCTTCAATCATATTATGAGATAGATTTGTGTCCATGTTTATCAGGTTTCTATAATTGTTTGAGTTAATTCAGGTAAAAATGGAAAAATCCAATATTAATTTTTTACTAGATATTTGCAATGCTTGAAAACACTAGAAACTCATTTTTTTAAAACATACACATAAAAATATTATTAAAAAACACAAATTGAGAAAATTATGTATGTCATCATATCTGCACCTTGTCCTTGTTGTATAGATTGACTTCGGCATATGTATTAGAAAAATATAATTTATAACTCTCTTTTAAAAAATTAATTTATTTCCCCCTAATTTTGAAATGAAATAAATTTTAGTGCTCAAAATGGTATTCGATAATAAGCATTGGTAGATAGAACTTTTGGATAAAAGAATGACGCATTTTAAAATTGAGGATAAGAAAAAATGGGCAAATTTATCCCAAGTATGTTTTTTTTTCTTTTACTTAAACTTAAGATTACAAAAACTTTTTCCCATTCGTTATTTGTTTTCAAAAAGAATTTAACAAAATATACACATTTTGTTGTTAATTTTTCTCAAAAATTACACAATAGGAATAAATTTTTATTGCATTATTTTATTTTTGAATTTACCGTAATTGTGTTTTTAAACATTGAAATTTAGAATGAATGTAGTTTTGATTTTTCAATTTAAAAATGTATTAAAACTTTTTTTGCTATAACTATTTTTGGAAAGCAAAAAAGTGGAGAGACGCCAATTGGAGGATTTAAGAACAATTGGGGAGACGCCAATAGTAATACTCCGGCAATATTTCGAGGCCCAAAAGAAAAATCGGCCCGTTTACTGAAATAAATGACGGTAATTATTCTATGCATTATTCTCACTAATTCTATTGTCTATTTTTCTTTTTTATTTCAAACTCATCTTTATTAAAAAAAAACGAATCTATAATGTTTTATCTCGAAATTTTAATTTTAAAAATATACTAAATCCTCGTCTAAAATTTATTTCTAAAATCCACTGATTTAAAAATTACTTTCTTGTTAAATATTTAAAAGTGATTTTTAAATCAAGTTTAGAAATTGATTTCTGAAATCAATTTGTAATTTTCTTTCAAGATTAACAGAAATGATTTTGTAAACCCACTAGGGTCGATCTGGTGGAGATTTGGTAGATAATAAGTCTTGGTCATATAATACATTTTTAATGTTTCGATTGTATTAAAAAATAATTCAATAATATTAAGTAAAACAAAATAAAATAATCTTATATATATATATATATATATATATATGTATGTATGTATATATAACTACATCCCAAAGTTCCATCAAAGGGATAGTTTTTTTTTTTTAAATGAATAAAGGGGTGGAAGGTATGGCTAGTGGGGCAATTTCATGTTGATATAATTTTTGCTGCACATGTTCTGATAACAAAGATAATAAGAACTGTTGCATAGGTAAAACCATGATGTCACTAAAATATATTAGAATTGAATGCATAACAAAAAGAAATAGGAAAGAAATTTTTTCTTATTTCTACTGGGTCAGAGTCTATTTTGTTTTCTTGCACTCGCAGTGTTGAGATCTTCAAATGTGTAAATAAATTTACATGAAGCTAACTAAACAATTATAAATACACACGTGCATGCAGAATCTCTCAGTATTATTTTATTTGGTTAAGGTAAACTCTGCTACAAATAATCTTGATTTGTTTTTAAATTGCATTTTTATATTTTTAAATCTGCCACCACAGTGGTAATGTAATATTATAGGCATTAACTTCTCATTTATCTTGAGCAGCTTCTGCTATTCTTGTTGCTTTGTAAGAATTATATAAGTAATTAACTTAGCAAACTTAACCTTTATTTTACAAACCACATTATTTTGGAGGCACTAACCTCGATGTCACACTTCTCTTAGACATCCTACCAATATTTAGCTTTAAAAGATTACCAAAATTCTAGATTCTTTGACAAGTATACCTTGTATTAGGCTGGTGGTGATTAACTCTGGTAAATATTTTTTAAAATATTTCTATCAACCAATTTTTCATTAAAACACTACTACAGATTTTTCATTTTAATTCTTGACAATAGTCTCCATTAAATAAAAATTTAGTTATTTTTATCTTGTTTTTCTTTTTAAAATAAAAATCATAGCAAAACACTACTGATATCAAATATAATATTTTAGATTACTTTTTTGTGTTTATGTTTCTTAAACCTGGTATTCTTGTCATTATTGTACAAAGTCAATTACAACATTGCAAAATTAGGTAAAAAAAAATTCCTGTTGGGATTTGTTTTAAAAATATTTACCAGTATTTATCACCACCAGTGTTCAAACAAATATTTAAGTCACATTGTGCAAATGAAAAATTACAAGTTTAACTTACATATTGAATGTCTTTATATTTTGGTAAGCTACCATTGAGGCTTTTGTTAAGACCAAAATACTGTAACGAGGGAATGTATCCTGAAAAAAATTGTGGCCTTTATATATTATTTCTATTATTTGAATAAATTATTTGAACTGAAGTAGTCAAACTTATTAGTTATTCAAAATCTTGGAGGTTTAGATGCTCTAATAATTTCTTTAAGGTGAATATAAATGTATTTGAGGTAATTTTCAGAATTATAATTTAAAAACTCCGTAAAATATATCATTTAAATTAAACATGCACAGCACCTAGAACCAAAAATTATGGGCATGGTTGGACAATAAGCATCTAAAGCATTTCCTAACATCAACATAAGTGATGGCAGAAACTCTTAAGGGGAAGAAGATCAAGGGGTGAAGACGAGAGATTAATTTAGGTTTATATTATATATTTCATTAAGAGTAAATTGGTCATTTTATCACCGAATAGCGTGCAGAATGAAATCATGGGGGTGTAGGAAGAAATGTCCGTCTTACTGTTGCCCTATTGCTTACGCTATTCCAACCAATGGGAGGATGATCTATTAGCTTTCACCCAAAAGAATCAACTACTTAATTCAGCTAGCTATGCATCTCAAAAGGGAAAGTCTTTTGTATGAAAAAAATTTGGATAGAGATTGTAGTAGACCTGTATAATTTCAAACTTTATAATAAGATAAAAATATGTTTGGAAATTGTCCATATATTATCGATGAAAAATAAGAAAAGTATTAAATGAAATTTTCATAAATTTAAATTACTTTATGCATAAGTTATTTTTTTTTTAAATTTCATATATGTTTTTTTAATTTTTTTTAGTTTATGTATAAATTAATTTTAACTTATTTACAAAATATATTTTATTTTTCTCTTCTCAGAACACTGATGGACAAATTTGTCAAAAACTTTTGGAAGGTAAAAAAATAAACCTAGAGAGATGATTGTTACCATTTCATAATAATTCCTCGGTTAGGCTAATTGCTAGTATATAATCATTGCAAGTATGCATATAGACCTTATAATAATGCTATTCCGCTCTCATGATTAGCATATCTAATACAATTAACGCAATTGTTAAGAGTCCCACTTTCAAACGTGTTTCCATGTCACAGGACTTATAAAAATAATGTTCCAAAAATCAAAGTAGAGATTACAGTTTTGTGAGATTTTTATTTTTGGATTTAATTACTTGAATGATTTCATCAATTTTATAAATTTAAGTCTACACCATAAACTAATATTCGATATAAGATTTTCTCCTTTTATTTATACACACATTATTTTGATCATACGTACCTAAAATCTTTAGTATACTTTCTGAGTGTAAATAAATATCTTAAATATAAAATTTACTAGACTTAATATTTACAAGAGATCTAATAATCAGTATAATAACAAATGACCCAATCCAATAACAACTTTAAAGATAAATTCGTATATCAAAGAACTATCTCAATATATTTAATATTTCAAAATATTGATATTTTTACTTATTTTGTTTAGATATCTAAGACTTGTTTTATTTTATTGAGGTAAAATTGTTTTCATGGATAATAAAATTTCCTTTTTATAGATTTTCTAAAATTTAATTTTTAATTTTCTTATCAATTAGTTGTAGTTTCTAAATCCAAAACTGATTATATATTTTTTAAAGTTTTTTTTTTTGAAAAAAAATGTATAATTAGTATATTATATATGTCCAAGATGATCGACCGAGAGTGTAAGTTAGTCAAGATGATGTCAATAGACATTCCTGATAAATATTCGGAAACTTAAAATGACATAAGTAAATAATGATTAAAATTGATTAAATATCTTAATCAGATTGTATTTGAGACTAAGAATTAACATAAAATGTCATGACGATTGAGGACTAATCTAAATAGTGTTATTACTTGTCTCTATAAATAACTTTACGTTACCTAATAAAAATAACTTGACGGTACCTAATAAAATTATAAATATCTTGATGCAATTCGGTGGAAGGTACGTTTTTAACTAATATCAAATGCTCCCAATACCAAATACTTAATTGAATGTTGAAGAATTTTTTACAATCTGAAAAGAAATGAGCACGTAAGATTTCCAAGTAAACATGACAGAATGGACTATACATTCCCAATTTGTAAAAAAAAAAAAATAGGTAGTGTCATGGTAGTTTCCAATTTTTTTTTAAATAAAACTTTTAATATAATTATAATACTATTTTAATAAATGAGTTTAAGTAAATTTATATCTAATTTAACTTAGAAAACTCAGTTGTAAGAAGAATTTTAGATTTTATTTATATATTATAATTTGTAATTTCATAATTTCAATTAAAAGTTAATAGGAATCGAACAGTTAATGAAGTTTTTGAAGCAGTACCTTTGAAATGATATTCTGTAGTGATATTAAAGGTTTGTTTGCTGAAAATAAGACATAATCATGTTTGTACTCTGAAATGGTCCTACTGAGTGAATGAGAAAAGCATTACCTACTCTCACTAACAAGGTTCCAAATCATGTACAAGTACTTCCTTCTGGCTCCATCAATGCTTTGATATGCTTACACTAAATTTTATATTCGTAGTTGTGTTTAAGATGGCCATTATTGGACACAGGAGATATGTTAATTTAAGAAGGTGTGACATAAATAAATATTATATATGTAAGGTAAAACACCATCATTATCATCAATTGTAAAACTCTTTGATCTAGCTATTAAAGAACCACAATTCATGATCATTGATTGATTCGGATTCATTTTTAACTATTCATTCACTCACTAATATCAAATTTTTAGTGTCCTTGTTGCAAGAAATGGTTTTATAAATGTGACAAGTTTTCTCTTGTATGTGCAAAGCAATCTCATGAAAGCTTCCTTAACTTTAGCCCTAGACCCTACACTGGCTTAGCATCCTCTAGCTTTCCATTATAAGATATGAGCATAGTGAATACGACAATGAACTAAAAAAAGTGATATGGTATTTGTAATAATCGTTTTGGAAGAGACTAACAACACATGGAAAGTTGTTTTTGTACCATTTTCTAATTCATTATTATTAGGGTTTATAGACATGCAACATAAGTCATATTTCTGATAACTTTTTTTTTTTTTTCAATTAGAATTCATGCAAGAGGAGAGATTAAATTGCCTTGAAAATTTGTAACTCTAACGGAGTTGTTCTCTGTTTTCTTGAAATAAAATTAAAACATTTTGAAAGTAACTTGATTCGTCTTGGTTATAAAATAAAAAAAAATAGTAAAAATTTTTGAACAAGATAATAGAGAGAGGTTTTAGAAATTAGTTTATACATTATGCGATAGATTTATAAAAATGGGATCCAATATACTAAAACTTTGGTTAGTTATTGGTTTCAAATTTAAGAATTAAACAAAAAATATTTTGCAAATATATTTATACCAATTTACGTAACCAATACACGTTGTATCTCATAGCTTTAATTGAACATAGTTAAGTAGAAGTACCTCAAAAATAATATTTTTCTATTACTATGTCATTGAAGAATAGTTGAGAAATATATCTCAATATTTACGATTATTTACTTGAATGATATGTTAATTAGTTGTGTAATTATATTAAACTGTCACCCCAATCCCAAATAGAGAGATCCCTAATTTTCAATTGTGGATTAGTGTGATTTTCCCTTTTGAATGGAAATGCTGCACCATAATCAAAAGAATAATTACGATATTTGAAAGAGATTATTAAAAAAAAAAAATTGAGTTACATATTTAAGGGGTTAAGAAATAAGAAATGAATATAACTTTTTTTTTCTCCTCCTCCGTCATATACACTCTTTTATTTTAAAAAATTTAAATTATATTGTTCTTTCAATTTATTTAGAAATTATACTACTTTTTTTAAATAACGTTTTAAGACGATTTATATAATAAAAACTTGTACTTATATATATATATATATATATATATATATATATATATATATATATATATATATATATATATATATATAAT
>Ga0099824_1010196_pt1 | contig 11222 bp, 6 predicted proteins | sample SiratrowhiteBW_FD_76837 | JGI IMG/M metagenome (GOLD analysis project Ga0099824, IMG submission 76837) | Root nodule microbial communities of legume samples collected from California, USA - Siratro white BW | ecosystem: Host-associated > Plants > Roots > Nodule | place: USA: California... | reverse complement strand
TTTAAAAAAAACTTTTTTTAAGTTTATCTCCCTTATTACTAAAATTATAAAAAAAAAGAAAAAATATTTAATCAAAAATAAGAAAAAAAAAAAAAAAATAAAAAAAAAAAAAAAAAAAAAAAACTCAACATACTCTATCAAACTAGTTAAGGGTTAACAGATCAATTTGTTAGGATCTGTTTATAAAATTATTGCTATTCAAAATTTAGTTATTTAGTATTTTGAAATAAATTTCTAAAGAACTGTTTTATTCTATGAATGACCATAATTATATATAAGTTAATATAATTTGAACTTTGAAAAGAATAAAAAAAATTATTTTTTGTTGAAGTTATACTTAGATTTCATTTCCTAAAATAAGATCTCACATTCAAATTTTATGAATAAAGATGATATAATTAAAAAGAAGATTACGTGAGTTGGATTTTGTGGCAGAAATTACTGCAACAAAACCAATGACATGAATAACGAGACAAATACCTATATTTCACTTACCATTCTTTGAACGAGAGATTTTGTGTGCATGCATAGATGCCAGTGAATATGGACTGTTTGAAAGATCTAACTTTAGTTTTAGGTGGAAATAAAATGAATATAGTCAATGAAGTGAAGTTTCCAACTTTTTGAATGAAAAAAAAAATAAAAAAATATAGAACTAAAATCAAATGCGTGCGTATAAGGTTGAAACTGCACAATTAGCAATGTGGCAGCTGTAGACTTTATGTGTTCAATTATATCTCAAATGTCAAACCATTGACGAAAGTTATTTACATTTGACATATCTTATCTAGATTAAACTAACTACACATATTTTCTTTATGAAAGTTATTTCAACGTTAGAAAAAAAAAATCTTATTTAATACATACCACATAATGGTTTAATTATCACAAGTGTCAAACTTTGTAAATATGGCACTTTAATATTTTTTTTTTATTTAGTCAACTTTTTCAACTCAATCACTTAAATCATGATGTTATCCTCATGGTCATATATGTGCACCAAAGTTCATTTAAAATTTTGTTTATTTCATAAATTATTTCTTGATATTTGATGTCTTTTAACCTTGAAAGTGTGTTCTAACTTATACATGTGTTTCTTTCAATGTTCACATTAGTATTAATTAAAATTATAATATTTGTTAATTGATAATAAAAATATCAGTATGCATCTATTGTAAATATAAGAAAATTATTAATTAAATATATTTCTTTTTTACTAATTTATTATATTTTTAATTTTTAAATACAACAGTTGAATTTTTATTTTCACTTATGATATTATTTAAATTTATAACCTATGCCAAATTTAAACTTTGGTAACCTCAAAATTAGTGAGAGAAAACATTTTCCATTAACTATATTGGCCTTAATTAATGGACTTATGGTATGATAGAAAAATAGATTAAAAATTAAAACTATAGCATTCTCTATGCTTCTATATTATCTTGATTATTTTGTTGTAGTATTTCTTTTTTATGATACAATTCTCTAGTAGTAAATAAATATAAAAATTAAATTTGAAATGCAATAAAAAAAACCTATATCAAATATTTGAAATTGAAATTGAAATAGAAGGAAAATAAATAAATTAATTAGTTGAATAATAGATTTTTTCATTTATGGCCACAATGATAATTTTTATTTGCATAATTCTTTTGAAGTTGTGAGAATATATAGCATGCTGATATTCTAACTACTCCTTGTTAATAGTTATTTTTTTTTATGTGATAAGTTAATTGTTAATTAAGATATTAAGTAAAGTTTTTTTCATCAATAAAGAACAGAACATTTAAGGATGTTAGAATATTTCATCAAAAAAGTGTTAACCAACTTTTAAAATACCATGTAAATAAGAAAACTATTTTAGTACTCTTAACAGTTTATCAATATATGGTTCAAATTTTTATCGGGTACAATCTTCAAAGTATTATTCCTATTGCCAAGTAACTAATATCCTCTCCTGCTACAATTATGTCCTGGAATCATTATTTAGTTGAACAGGTAGTTATTGGAATTAAACCCCTACATAAATCAAAATACAGAAATAAAATGTTGGTCCTGCAATGATTTATCAATTCAAGATGAATCATAACAGTGGGTTGTAGTTATTCAACTAATTTTAGGCACAAAATAAACAATATGAGTAAGAGAGATTGGATTTTGAGTATTTGCTAGTGATCCAACACCAAATCTTAATCAATAGAGTTGTGAAAATCTCAATTGCATCCACCACATCACCTCTAAATAAGATATTATTTCTCTGATTCCAAATAAACCAGATAATAATTATGGTCTCTTAACCATTTTTGTTTCTTAGACAATTCCATTAAATAAAACTATTGAAGATGCTAGTCAACCTTGAAATGGTGCACCTTACTAACCCAAACCACTTGTAGCACAGATTCCAAACTTGTCATGCTGCTTTACACATGAAAAACAAGTGACTCACTGACTCATCCTCCTTCTCGCACATTACATATAAGTTATTAGCCGCGATGATCCCTTTACTAATCAATTTAGCCTTTGAGGCTATTTTATTGATTAACACTTTCCAAGCGAAATGTTGTGTCGAATGGTAGGGTTTTCAACTTCCATAATTTATTGAAAGTTTCATTTCCCTCCCTGACAACAATAACTTGTATCCCATAATAAGCTTGGCTGACAGAGTATCCCTAAGATGTCCCTCTTTTCCATAATCATCCATACTCTCTCTATTTAACATTATACCTTCTAAATCAACTCTCAGTTTATTAGCCTATTTTTCTTCCTACTCAAACCAATCCCTTCTCCAATCTAACTTCTATTCCCACCTATCCAAATTTCAGCTTATTAACTCTCCAATTTTTTGCATCTTTATTCATGAAAATGTTGAATAGTCTTGGATATTTTTACGAGAAGGGTTTCTCGCTCTTAACACATCATGCCATTTACTTATTTCATTCTCATTATTTGGCCTATTAAATCCCTCCACCACCAATATTGTTTCCTATTTTCAGTACTATTGTTCAACAACTCTCTCCAACTCCCATATTTGACTTTAATATCTGTTTTCATAGGCCTTCATTTTTTGTCCTAAGTCTCCATCTCCATTTCCCAAGTAAGGCCATATTGAAAAGTTTGATATCTTTTATTCGTAGCTCTCCTAACTCTTTTGGTTTACATATTCGTTTTTATTTTATCCATGTTAACCTCCTCCCATCCAAACCCCATCCCTATAGAAATTGAGTTTGAATTCTCTTGATTTCCTTCACAACACTTGTTAGTACCTTAAAAAAATGACATATAGTAAAGTGGTACAACATATATGACAACTTTGAGCAAGCAAACTCTTTCTCCAAAAGACAGGTGCTTCCCTTTACACTTAGATAGTTTTTTTCTTAATTTTCTCCATTACAACTAACCAAGTTTGGTTAGAATTACCCCAATTGGCATTTTCACATATGTAAAAGGTAGGCTTATTACATTACAATTCGATAATTCTTCGCATCTAAATAAGAATTCGTCACTAACTCTATCACCACCTATTTTGATATTCTTAAAATAGGTTTTAAGTCTAGACCTTAATTCAAAGCATCTAAGAATACTTTTCAAAACAAAGATGTTATGCAACTTAGAATTAACAAGAATCATGGTATTATATGCAAACTGAGACATGCATACTTCTACCTCATTCCTACCCACTGGTCTTTCTTTTTTTACCTTCTTTACCAACCCCACTAAACCTTCTTTAAGAAAAATTAATTAAATTCAAAATATTCAAATATTCATCCATAATACACTATAACATTTATCATTTTGGACAAACCTAAAGTTGGCCACAGACAAGAAAGTGTGGTCTAAAAGTGAAAAAGACCACACTTTTACAAATGTGACTTATGAACCACAAGAGGTCAGTGTGGATGTTTAACTTATAGTTTTGTAGCATGGCCTTTTTTTTAAAAAAGAATAGAGCACAATAAAAAAGTGTGGCTTAAAATAATAAAAATATGATTTAAACTTATAAAACATGAGTTATAAAATGTGGATAGTTTAAATCACGACTTTTTAAATTGACCACAAACAAATAAATGTGGCCTAAAGGTTGAAAATGCCACACTTTTGCAAATGTGACTTAGCCTTTTAAAAAAAGAATAGACCACATTAGAAAGGTGTAGCATAAAATAATGAAAATGTGGTCAAAACTCATAGAGTTTGAGTCATACAACGTGGATAGTTTAAACTAAGATTTTCTTTAACGTAACTTATAATTATAAATAACCAACAAACAAAAAAAGTGTGACAAAAATATCTTCATTTTATAACTAAAATATTTAAAACACTTAGATTTATTATTATTGTTATTATTCATATTCTTGCTACTATTATTATTATTATTATTATTATTAATATTACTATTAGTATTACTCTTAATATTATTATTATTATTATTATTAACCTTATTATTAATATTGTTAATAATAATAATATTAATATTCATAATAATAATAGTCATAATAAGAATAATAATAATCACACTGTGAGCACAAAGTTTCTTTGGTGCAGTGGTTAAATACAATTTATTTTAGTGTTAAAAAATTGTGATATAAAGAAAAGGTAACACTGAAAAAAGTGTGATCACTTTTTGGTTGTTTCCTAAAAAAAAAATGCGGTCAATTTTTCTCTCATAGTTGGATCCTCCTAGGGATGAATACTAATGTGGTTTCTCTTATCTCGAAAATTCACAGGGCTACTTCAAAAGACTTCAGGCTTATAACTGTGGCGAATTTTAGGTTTAAAATCATTTCAAAAGTCTTAGCTGACAGGTTAGCTTCCATTGCTGCCATAATTGACTCTCCCAATCAAAATGGTTTTATTAAAGGTCGACACATTAAAAATTGTATTAATATCACTTCGGAACCTATTAATATGTTTTCTAAGAAAACATGATGATGATGTAGCTTTCAAGCTTGATATTTCTAAATCTTTTGATACTTTCAATTGGGATTTTCCCATTCAGGTGTTGAATTAGTTTGGTTTTCACCATACTTTCTTGGAATGGATTTTGACTATCCTTCAATCTGCTAAGCTTTCTACAAGGGTTAATGGTAGTTTAATTGGTAACTTTCCTTGTAGTACGGGGGGTTAGACAGAGTGATCCTCTTTCTCCTTTACTTTTTTTTTGTATTGCTGAAGAGGTCCTCAGTACAGAGATAACCAACTTTATTCTGACCAAGTATATTCTTCCGATGACTAGTCCTAAAAGGTTATGTTTTTCCTCACATGTTCTATATGCTGATGACATTTTTTTATTTTGCAGGGTCAACAAACGCTCCCTTTATAGTCTTATGAAGTTTTTACATTCCTATGGTTTAGCTTTGGATCAATGGATAAACACTTTAAAAAGTTATTTCTTCACTGGTGACACTTTTCCTAGTTTCCCCTCTAAGATTAAAGATGTGCTTAGTTGTAGTAGGGGAAATATTTCCTTTAATTATCTTGGAGTTCCTATTTTTGTAGGTTCTCCTAAAGCCAAGTTTCTTCAGCCTCTTGTGGATAAAGTCGGATCTAAACTCGCCTCTCGAAAAGGGAAATCTCTTAGCATGACGGGGAGGGTGGAGGTTGTTAACTCTGTGATTTATGGTTCTTTATCTTACAAATTTCAGGTTTATAGGTGACCTTCCAGCCTTCTCAAGATTGTTGATAAATGGGTTAGAAACTTTATTTGGACAAGTGATATTAATAAAAAAGGTTATGTGACTATTAATTGTGGTACAATTGGTAATCCTAAGTTTAAGGGTAGACTTCAAGCTATTAATTTTCAACTTGAAAATAAAGCTTACCTTCTAAGACTTGCTTGGGATCTCACTTACAATTATTGTTCTTGGATTTCTTTAATGAATACTCGGTTTCTTAAATCTAAATACTAGAGAGTCAGTTCCTTCTTCTCTTCCTCCATCTGGCTCAGTATTAATGATTGGTATGATGTCATTTTAGAGCACGCTTTTTGGACTGTTGGGATATTTCTCCTTCTCTTTTAAATTTTCAAGGTCTGTATAATTTATGTCATATTTCTCTAATCTCTTGGGAAGATACTAATTGGATGCTGGAAGATTCTGGTTCTCTCACCCAGAAGGCGGCCAATAAGTTTTTTAAGGATTCTAATCCTACTTGTTAATGGGGTAAATTGATTTGGACTAGTTCTATCCCTCTTATGAAGACTTTAGTGCTTTGGAAGATTTTACATCAGAGGTTACCTATAGACAAAGATATTCAAATTAGAGGTCTTTCTTTGTGTTTTACGTGCTCTTTGTGTAGGAAACAGGAAGAATCTCTTTTTCATCTTTTCTTTGATTACTCTGTCACCTACCAAATTTGGAATTATACCAAGCAAGTTTTTCCTGAATTCTCTCCTCTTTCTATTAATGATATTATTGATTTCTTAATGCTTTCAGGGAGTCCCTTAGCTAATCTTGCCAAGCTGACAACTATTACTTACTCTATTTGGATGATATGGAGGATGAGAAACCATGCTAGGTTTTAAGAAAACATCTCTATATGTTTGGATATCCAGATTGTTAAAGGTTTAATCAAAATGATGGCTAATTCTTCTAGGAAACACATGCATAATGGCTAATCCCTCATGTCAATTGGGTGAAGATCAACACTGATGGCGCTGCCAGAGGGTGTCCGGGTTTTTCGGCATGTGGAGCTATTTTTCGGGGTAGTAGTGGTGAATATATAGGTAGTTTTTTCTCTTTCCTTGGGGTCCAAAAGTCTTTATATGCTGAGGTTATGAGAACCATTTTAGCTATTAAGCTTGCTTGGAGCAAAGGCTTCAGGTTGGAGAGCGACTCTTTCCTGCTTTGTCAGCCGTTTAGTTCATTTAACCTCATTTCTTGGTCTTTGAGAGGGAGATATGGAGAAAATGTATGAGGATTTGTAAAGAATTTGAGTTTAAAGTTTCTCATATATTCTGTGAGGAAAATCGTTGTGCTGATAAGTTGACTTTGCTTGGTCATGGTAATAAGTTAGATTTTAAATGGTATGATGTTTTACCTTATGTTATTAAATTAGACTTTTTTTCATAATAGGTATCAACTTCCTTTGTTTCGTTTTGTCTAGCTTGGTTGAGGAGTGTTTGTCATCTTTTCTTACCATGAATTTGGCCTAATCTCCCATTGTTTTGTATCTTTTCTTTTTTCTTTTAATAATATGTTTCATGTCATGACATATGATTATTGAGCTTCGATGTGTCAACTTAACTGAGATTCAAAGTTCATAGTGATACCTAACATGAATTTATAAAAAAATGAAATAAAATTTCAATGACAAAAACTAACTTTTTGGAATTTTTACAAATTAATTAATTAAGTTCTTTATGAAAATATATATATTAAATAAAAAACAAACTTAAATATGATTTTAATTTATGTAAAATTAATGAATTTTGATTATGTTATTTATAAAGGTTTTTCATTGTTATTCAACCAGATAAAATTTCAAATTTTTATTTTTTAATTCTTATAAAATATGTGAATTTTGATTTTATTCATGGTAAATTACTTTTCTTTTATTTCCATCCTGTTAACATGTTCGATCATCATTCTTATAATATTTAATATTCATTTCAAATATAAATAAAATTTATTTTATGTATATTAAAAAATTATTAAAGTAATACATCTTAATATTACATTACAACACTTGAAATAATTATTTAGTATTTTTTAATAGATAAATAGTTAATTAGGGTTACATAATAATATGTGAAGTTATCATACATATTTTTTACAAAAATTAAAATCATAACTTATTTATTTGAGATCATTATAATATAATAAAGACATTAATCATAAAAATATATAACAATAATAGCCCAGCCACATCAGCAATTAGTGGGATGTCTGGCAACTGGTGTACCAAAAGAAATATGTTGAGTGGTAGGTAAGTCAAAACATCAACACTTCACCAAATATCATAAAAATCCAATTCTGTCCATTTTCAATATACTTTGCAGTTACCTTTCTTAAGGTGAGTTTTATATAAAATAAATATAAAAAAATAAAATGTAGCAAGATAAAAAAAAATAAAAACATTAATTTTATTCCATCTTTAAATTACATACTAAACTAATAATAAATAGTAAGACAATAAGATAAAGTAGTGACAATTAGTGTCTTTAAATAAGTAAAAAAAAAAAAGAGAAGTTTAAAATAAAAAAAATCATATTATATGAACTAGCTTAGTACCTGTTGTGGTAACCTTAGTTATTGGTGTAATTCAATCTTCTTATAAACAACCAAACAAATACTCTCATACATGCAATTAAATGTTTCTTTTTCTTAAGAATGGAAAAACAATGTCTCTCTTATTGCAGGAAGAAAACCTTTGAAAGTTAGTGAAAATATGCATACTCCTGAAAGATTGGTAAAACTGAAATCTAAGAATAAAATATAAAGTGCCAGAGGTTGTATAACTGGAGTTTGGTATGATTAAGATATTAGAATAGGAAATCAACGCAGGTTGTGCTTGTATAATATAGAACACAAGATTTAGGAGTATGGGTGAGATTCAAATTGTGTTGTGTAAATATTTGAATCTATCATTCAATACATAAAAGTTGATGAAATCAACTAGGGATCTATCTTAAAGCATATGGAGAGAAGAATGGTTCATGCAGTCTCACGAAAAATGAAAGTTTTTTTTAATACATTGGTGAAAAATACTCAAACAACAATAATACAAAGATGATAACGCGTGGAAAAGTTAAATAAAGCATACCAATGTTTACAATATATTAACGGTTTTGTAACCTCTAAATAAAAAAAAAGTGCATTGTGACAATTATCTATCAAATTGTGGGGTTCAAATATATTCTAAAAATCACTAGTCAGAAAAAACTCCAAACCTAAATATTCTTTATTTCGTGGTGTTGATCAAATATATAATACATGTAGCTGAAAAAAAAAAGTCATGATGCTTGCATGTGTGGGAAAAGCATGAACACTTACATAATTGAAGGAACTTTTTTTTTTCTTTTTTTGTCACAAGGCTATTGGTATTCAATGGAGAAAACTATTAGTACCAAAAAAAAAAAGAGGAGATTAAATTATAGCACACTTACTAGATGTAGCGATCCTACTTTTGTGAATTTATCTTTTTGTTGTATTTTGCTTTAAAGAATTTTTACTTATTTCAAACAAAGTGAGAATAATAATTATTTCTAGGAATAAAATTGTTTAGTTTTGTTTTTCTTATGCATTCATGCTTTTTAGATGGGATGGGTTGAAAGGTGAGACGAGACAACTTGATCTGTAGGGAATGTAGTCATGAATTTTGAGTACTGCAAATAGTAATCATGCACAAATGATTTCTAACTCATTGAACTTGTGTGGTCCGAGACTTATGAAATGGACGAATTCTTCTTTCACCTCCATGCTCCATATAAAATTACTATTATGCCCTTAAGTTAAAAATACAAAGATAAGAATACCCTCCATTCCTTTCACCCTTCTCATTTTCTTCATTCAGTGTATGCTTATTCATAGGAACCTTGACCGTGCTCATCCGTGAAGAAAATTGAAAGTGAGTAATTATTGATGTTTTTGAGAAATTTGTGAGTGATATTATAAATATAGATGGTTAATTTATAATTTTGGGTAGTAGTCGACGATAAAAGACGACGTTGAAGATAAGTTTGGTATGAACTGGACTGTATGAACTGGATGATTATCATCCGGTTTACAATTTTTTTTAAAATATAAATCGGATAACATCTCATCTGATTTACAATTTTATTTAAAATGTAAGCCAGGATGTCAACTCATCCGATTTACAAATTTTTTCAATTTATAAATAGGATCCGGTTTACATTTTCTTAATTTTTTTTTTTTTAACAAGATGTGTTTTTTGTGATATGAAGGATGTGTTTTTTCACATAAAGTTGATGGAGCCAGCTTCGGAGAGTGATCAGCCTGCGATTTTAATTCGAGAGGAGTGCGACGACGAGGTTCAAGGTTCTGCTCTGAGGCTCACGTTTGCTTGCAACTCTCCGATTTCGTGGCCTCATGAACTTCAGTGACTTCATCTAGAGATTTTGCTGCATACCTTCACATAGTTCACGCCATGCACTGTGATATACCTGCATAGAAATTGTGGTGACAGATAAAAATGCCCAGGTTCCCTTCAAGATGCATAACCATGCAAGCAAGAGTGTATACTGGATGGGAAGATTACACTGTGTTATCATCATAAAAGGAATTAGAAGGCATTAAAAGCAATTACAACTAGCCATTCTATTCGTAGGCTAGCAGGCCCTACCATTATTTGTGTTCAATGCCAAATTGCCAATTAATCATGTGCAATGTATATACTCGTTTTGCAGCAAAATATTTTCTCAGAGCAATTATTTTTATAATTATCTTAAAACAATGTTCTTACCCGGTCCATCACATATTGGTGAAAAGCATCACAAAATAAAGGAGTTTCTGCTCCACTAACAAATGATGCTTTTTGTAGTTTGTAGAAAATACAAAACTAGATAGCTAAGTTTATTCTAAGAAAGATTTAGACAAGGGAGGACATGCTTCACCGAAGAGAAATGGGGAATAATGTATGGAAGTACCTTCCACATACATCTCCGCACTTTATCTAATACTCCGCACTTCAACAACTTTAGCCCCTCTCTGCTCTAATGTGTCATTATTTACGTGTTCATATAGCTTTAAGTCAGCTGATCTTTTCTGAAATAATGTATCAATCAAGAACTTATACCAAGTTTTCTCTGAATAAGGTGGACCAATTAATTTTTCATTATTGTCATTCTCTATTTTTTCCTCATTTACATAAGATGCATAGGAAGAAACAGTTACAATATTATACTAGTTCTCTTGCCAAAAGTACTTTACAGACATGGTCACCGTGACCAACAAGTCCAACTAGTGATATAGAAAAAGCTTCCGGCAAGGTTAGCCCAATCATTCTGAGTACGATATAAACCATAGTAAAAACATTTGGTACTTCCAACCTCATAATTACTTTCTTTGCTACAATTCACTGAGCAATTAGGTGCATAGCGCATAAGCTTCAAAGGTTTTCCAGCAATGGAAAACTAATCGTATTTCTGAGTTAAACAATATAACATGAGCTATTTCCATAACAGTCTTTAGCACAACATAGGAAAAAACTTAATTTTCTCCTAGAGGAATTGAGAATTTCAATAACCATTACCTCACCAAAAGGAT
>Ga0099824_1010195_pt1 | contig 11223 bp, 7 predicted proteins | sample SiratrowhiteBW_FD_76837 | JGI IMG/M metagenome (GOLD analysis project Ga0099824, IMG submission 76837) | Root nodule microbial communities of legume samples collected from California, USA - Siratro white BW | ecosystem: Host-associated > Plants > Roots > Nodule | place: USA: California... | reverse complement strand
TTTTTTTATTTTTTTTTATATATTATTTTTTTTTTTTTTTTTTTTAATAAACAAAAATTTTTTTTGTTTTTTTTTTTTTTTTTTTTATTCTTGCAAATAAACCTCTCTTCTCTTGGCTTTGAACTTGAAAATAGATTCTTTTTCAAATCCTATTCTATTGAAGCTATCTAAAGTTAGAGGTAGAGTATTCGTGCAGTCGTTCTAATTTGTTTGTCATATTTGTTGGTATGGTGAAGAACAACGGATTCATAGAAAGTAGTGGTTAAGTGATTTTATATAACAAAATGTGTAAATTTCCCTACCAGAGTTTCAAGAATACCTCTTAAACCTTGCAAGATTTTATCTAAAGTAGTCACATTTGGAAGCACTGATATAATTAGTATGGAATTTTATTCTTTTCTGCTGAGCACCCTCACCAAATATCTTCTTATTGTCACTTACTCTATTTATTTCCAAGGGTTTCAGTTTAGGAGATGCCTTCTTGTGTTTATGACAGAACACAATTGTATTATTTGATTCATGTAGCTGACACCACTTAGTGGAAAAAAATGAACTTTTGTTGTTGAGAAGGATTAGATGGTCAATTAGTAACTGCTTGAGTGCTTTCAAAAGGTTATTGAATTGAGATTCCAATCTTGAATAGCCAACAATTTTTTGTATCATTAAATTCAGGTACAATGAAAAATTACTTCAAATATATAGAGATGATATATAATATTTAATGTAAACAATTTGAGGTAGAAATAGATAAAACAACACAAGTCATACAAAACAAAACTATTAGTTATATCTAAGTTTGAGAAGTCTTTATTTTAGAAGAATTGAGTGACAAAGAAAGGTGAAATAATCAAATATGATATGTTCACAAGTGTTCTTTCAATTTTCCTTTTCATTTACACATTTAAGCTCATTTTCTTTTCGTGGGAATTGGTGAAAAAGGTAAAAACATACAAATCATTGAATTATATTGTTGATACGAATTACATAGGTTCATTTATATATCGTAAGATACAAAATTATTTAAGATTCTTTTGGTGATACGAATAGGTAGACAACCAAAATGTATCAAATCATAAGACTCAAATAGTGAATTGTAAGATTCTGATAACTATGCTCTAAACAGTACTCGTGAGAATGGATTTGCGGTTTGACGAAATTGAGGAAAATTCAACCAAGGAACGACTTGGAATTTGGTAGGGTGGAGATTAACAAATTTGTGTTTCTTAGTATTCATTATGAAAACTATAAAGCTTAACAACTTTGTTTTCAGAATGTGTATGTATACATTTTCATTCTCTATTTAGATTTTTGTCGTGATGATTTTGTTTAAATGAATATTTTCTAGTTTCCCAACTAAATTAACAGATCCTGATTTGATCTGATAGAGTAAATTTTTACACAATTGAGGGGTTGTTACTCGTTGTTTGTGAGGTAGGTAATAAAAATGTAGAACCTACTACATGATTTTGGCCCCATATTTTACCTACCACTGAGCTTTGAAGCTATTGTAGTTGAAGATTGTATGTCCCAATAGGTTAGAATTGGAACTTTACAGGTTATGTACATACTATATTTAACATTCTCAGAATATTATTGTTTAGTTCCTTGCATGAAGCTTGAGAGAATAAATGAAAATGAAAATGAAAAGAAAAACGATTTTAGTAGTGAATTGAAATCTGATGAAATTTTGTTTGCCTTGTGTTCTTCAATTTTTAAATACAAATGGTGTTACTGTTGGATTTCATGTTTGCAAGAAGGATGAGTTTTCAAATGCACACTCATTATAGAAACTCAAACTAGACATTATCACATGAATGTTGTCACTTAGATAAGTGGAAGGTCTACTAAATATTCCTGCTAATTGATTATCGTGCTTTCGTGATCTTGATAAAGTATTTGTGGAGGTGCTAAATTGTAATTATCAGAAAGATTTTCATCATTTTAACATTATGATAATAACTTAGTTCTTACTGTTTTAGTATTAGTACCGTTTAGTTTATGAGTTGAAATGTTTAACAACTTAATCTGACACCCTTTTTTTTTAAAAAAAATGAAAATCTCTTTGCAAAAAATTGCTGAATTAAGTGATAGCTCTGAACGCCATTGCCCTACCTATTTAATATGACAATATCACTCTTTACATCACCTACTCCTTTTTCTAATTTAGTTGACATGAACTGTGCTGTCATTTTGTTATATAGCAGCAATTAGTGTAGAAGATGAGTACGTTGGATGCAACAAGGGCTGAACTTGGTCTTCTTGTTTTATATTTGGGCAAGGCTGAAACAAGGGACAAAATATGCAGGGCAATTCAGTATGGTTCCAAATTTGTGAGTAACGGGGAACCTGGTACTGCTCAGAATGTAGACAAATCAACCAGCTTGGCACGAAAGGTCTTCCGTCTCTTTAAGGTTAGGTTATTTTTATTTTCTGAGTCTTGAAACATTCTTTTTCATGTGTTCATAACTTCATATTTTATTTTTGTCACTTAGGAAGTTTTTGTATATAATGATATTTCGTTCTGTTTATCATTTTCCTTATATGTATCTCCTTTGATTGATTTGTTTAGAAAAGACTAGAAATCTGTAGTATAAGAGAAAAGGATAAATCAAAGACAGTCAAATACTGTAATTTTTTTTCTAGTATTAGCCAGTTATAAAATTCAAACAGTCATTTTGGCAAAAAAATTAGGTGTTGCAAACTATTTAGTTCATGCAATGACCATCACTCTTATATTTCACTCTTTAATTCGCAGTTTGTCAATGACCTACATGCTTTGATAAGTCCAACACCACAGGGCACTCCTCTGCCCCTTATTCTGTTGGGAAAGGTATGAGAATGTCAGGAACATTTAACCTTTTCTCATCTTTTTCGGGTTACTATATTACAAGTGTAACGCGCCTACTGATTTTGCTGATGACTAATATCCATCAGGAAACTTAGTTGGCTATCTATAATGAGGTTTCTCTTCCCGACCATTTTCTTTCATCTTTGTTTTATATTTCAGTCCAAGAATGCACTTCTCTCCACTTTCTTGTTTCTTGATCAAATTGTATGGCTTGGCAGAACCGGAATCTACCAGGTAAGAAATAATAAAATATATGTTTTCTTTAGCGTCATGTTTGTTTCTGTATTGTTATATAGAAATCATCTAGCAGTGTGTAAGATTTTTGTGTCTATCTACAGAATAAAGAACGCACCGAATTAATCGGCCGGATATCTCTTTTCTGCTGGCTGGGTTCCTCGGTGTGCACCACCTTGGTTGAGGTTTGTGGCTTACCTACTTTCATTGCTTCTAATATGTGTGCATTTATGCCCTCAAGTTTCTTCACTGTTTACCCTTGTAATATGTTTTACTTTTGTCAGCTTGGGGAGCTTGGAAGACTCTCTGCATCAATGAAGAAGTTAGAGAAAGAACTCAAGAACAAGAATAAATATGATGTATGTTGTCCATGCACGTGCTCAAATTCCTCAAACTTTCTGTCTTTTGTTTTACTTTTCTGAGTATTTCATTACTTATGTATGCAGGATGAGCAATACCGTGGCAAACTAAACAACTCAAATGAGAGGACTCTATCACTTATCAAAGCAGGAATTGATATAGTGGTAGCAGTTGGACTGCTTCAACTGGCACCCAAGACCGTTACTCCACGTGTGACTGGGGCATTTGGATTTGTATCATCTCTAATATCTTGCTATCAGGTACTTGCTAGTATAGTTGTAGTATGCTTCCTTTGTGCTTCTATTTTCCGTCCCTAAAACTTTGTATCCATGACCAACATGCATACCCTTTTGCAACTGATTGACCAAGAGACAAAAAAATGCTGACAAAATGAGTTCTTTACAAGTTTTTCTCAAGACCAGTAGACCCTCATTAGCAACGGTTCAAATTAAGTTTTGTAGCAGTTGTGTCTCTCTTTGTGGTTTTTGTTCCTGGGTTCTTAACATTCTTAGTATTAGCAGTTTCACTAACAAGAATTTGTGGTTTATGCAATGCAGCTGCTTCCTGCTCCGGCCAAATCCAAAACTTCGTGAAGTATGGAAGAATAGAATGGTTCTCAAGAGGTCTCATTGTTGTCAAATAATTATATAAATTGGTCAGAAAATGTTAGTTGGTGTGAGCATTGACCAATTTTCATCATAGTCACAGTTGCTCTCAAAAACTGCTCTGTAGGGTATCTATGCAACAATGATATGTTTCTCCATAATTTACATACATAAATTTGTCACCTAAAAGACATCCGACAGCAAGTAGTTCACCCCTTCCCCTCAATGTTTTATTGTGTTGCCAAAATGGTCCTTCTGATAACATCAAATTGGTCTTTGAAGGTGAAAATGAAAGCGATGAATTTCTCTATAAGGGACTCATTTGATGTTTATAAAAGGTTAATTGTGGTGTTGTGTGTTGAACAAATAAATGAATGATTTATTATTACACTGATTTATTACAGAATATGATTGAAACGAACTTAAAATTGTTCAGTTTGGCAAGAGATACATTTGAAAATTAAATCGGATTGAATGAATTAACTAGTTTAACTGGGAATTTGTCAACTGTTTATTGAGGCAAAGTTATTATTTTATATGTTAAATTACTTAATTTCCGTAAAGTTATTATTTTATATGTTAAATTACTTAATTTCCGTGAATAATTAGAACTTAGGAATGTTGTCAAATATCTACATCGTTGAATGATTAGTAAGTTAATTATGATTAATTTTATACCACTTAATATTGAATTTATGAAGTTACATATGGACGAGGACTCAATCTTTTATATAAAAGAATAGTTTTTTAATAATTAGAGAGATTGATTTTATCAAAATAAATATTTTAGTGAAATATTATAACTTCGATTATAAATATTACCAAAATAATTTAGTGGGATCTTATTTGATTTAATAATTACCAAAACTATAAAGAAAATCATTATCAAATTTGGTAAAGCTTCGACTATACTTGTCAAATTTGTTTTAAAATTCCTTAAGGAGATATTTGTTGACAAGGAAAACAAAATAAATAAATTATTTTCAAAAGCATTTAAAAGGTAATGAGAAAAGTTTTGAAAATAAATTATCAAATTAAATATGCATTTAATGATTTATATTTAATTTTTTTTATTTTATTCACCAAATAGTTATAAAATTCGTAGTCTCAGAATACACGTAGAATCTTCGTGACATTTAGTAAGAGATTTTGAAATTCCAAATACACCATTTCAATTCTTCAAATATATTTATAGACCGTTTGAATTCCGCTGCAAGGGTTATAAATTATAAACACTTTTGTTTTTCCTTCATCATTCATTGCAATTGCTTCATACTATCATTCGGTAAAACAAGCTAAAAATTCTGACTCAAATTTCATCATTAATATTCTCTAAAATATTTGGAAATTTTCTACATAATTCACACACTACATATAATAAAATAATTTTTTTTAAGGTAGCACTGTATACATCAACTTCTACTAGATCAGCAAGAAAATGAAAGTGTAGCACACTATAACATCACTGGAGTCATCATTTCAGCCGCAGCCAAAGATTTGGTCAAACACTGCATTCATTTTTTTCCTCGAGCACTTAATTCAAAACACAACAAATATAAACTACGTACGAAGAACAAGTCGTCTCACTTGTGCAGAAAATAATATATATATGACTTTCTGTCCCTTTTCAAGAGTTTTTATAAAAATAAAAATAAAAATATACATAACATCATTCTTGAAATTTAGTCTTTTTAAACTTTTATAGAACATATTTTTCATTAACTTTTGCTGAATTTTATCTCCTCAACTTGTTTAAAGAAACCATTTGCTGTTGTTTATTGTTTTCTATTATCTTTCTTTCATAATTGTCTACAGGCAAGGCAAGGCAAGGCAAATAATAAATGCGAAACATAGTCAACTGTTATTTATTCACTAAATAAATGAAGCATTCAATTCAACTTTTTCATGAACCATTACTAATTTTTGGTAAACAAACCATTATTCAACAAAACAATTTGCATTCACTATTTATCATTTAATAAGTGCTAAACCTTTAATGTTGTCGACCAACAAAAAAAATCAGCATTTATATAACTTCTAAGAAGATCACTGTAAAAATCGATAAGCTTATCATACTCATAATATAAACTTGTAGTTTGCGACAACTGAAGTTGTCAGCACATAGCATCAGATGTTAAACCCCAGATACAAGTTTACGACTTGTGAGAGAGCTCAAGTTTCAAGCATCATGTTAAACCGCAGAAAAATAAAAGGCGAAATATTTGTCCAACATCATATCTACAAGAGAAATAAATACTTAGAATCAGATCAGTAGCAAAGCAGAGAAAGACCAGAATTTTTTGAAGGGTAAACAAACAAAGAAAACAGGAAAACTAATTGCAATGCAATCACTCCTCGCCTGGGGAGATTCTAATTTTTTTCCCTTTTCTTTATTTGGTAAGGGATTATAAAAACAAGCAAAGATCAGAGGGCAAATTCTGGATCAAAATCATCAATATCATATTCTTCCTCATCCCATTCATCTTCCACCACTCCTACTCCTTGTGCACGCAATATAGTCGCAAATAGGTCGATATCTCTCATTCCTCTTGGCTCGTCAGAAACATCTTGAGATTCATTTCCAGATGTCACTACCGGTTGATGGTTGGCCAGCTGGTCCCTCTTCAACACAAACATTCCAGAGGGCTGAAGAATATCCACACTGAACGGTGGCGACAATGAGCCTCCCAGAACTTGAACATGAGAAACACTGCAATCACAATTTTCAAGTAAGGAACTTGACAAAACAATCTGTAATATGACTTGTATGCTACATTTTCATCGAGGGGTGGGGAGTCTTGGAAATAAATATATCTTCAGGTGAGAGGATAGAAATGCCAAGTACGGCTGCATGAAAAAGATTTTACCAAGTGAGGGACAAAAACCCACCCGATGCAAGTGAGGGTTAAGTGTAATCCTGCTCCAAATCTGACTTGATTATATCCCCAAAGTTTGTCTTCATTTTTCTCAACTTAACAAAGAAAGTTTGACTCGTGCAAATTCATTCAAACATAATTGTCGCTAAATTTTTTCGCCAATGTTAATGAATTCATGATGTGTTACATTTTTAAAGATAAAAAAGTACATTAAAACCTAGCACTCGTAAGCCTTATTAGGCATTGTTTAGGATACTGAATCTGCTCTGCCACTAATTAAGGTTCATAAAACCTCAATAGCAAAACAAGTTTGACAAATAGAGAGCAAATGGAAGAAGAGAACGCACCAAATGTATAACAAACCATCCATTTCTTGTCTCTGTACCCTTCCCAAAAGCTCAATCTGCAAGATACCCCCAATACAAAGCACAGGTTCTGGAAGCTTGAACTTCTGTAGTCGGTTTTCCTGTTCACAAGGTTTTTTTTTTCTCTAAAATTTATGTAAAGGGATATAGAAACAGAATCATCAAAACATTGATGCTAATAATTATACTCATGCAGTTTTTTTTTTCTTTTTTTTTTCTTTTTGTATTTCGCTCAGCAACAACAATCTGGGTTATTCTATTTTTGAGGGAAATGGATGTTCCCATTCTCCAACAACTTTTATTTTCAAATTGTAATATGTACAATGAATAATGTATAGACCTAGAATCACACTCATGGAAGTGTCTCAATAATCTAATAAATAAATCAAACGTGCTATAATTCATTCTCCTCATCACATGCATAACGCATTAAGATGAACATTGACAAGCACCTGAAGGGACATAGGATCTTCCCAACTAACGTATTTCAATATAGAATTGAAGATGTAGTTTCCCACTTTATGTCAGCCAAATATTCCTTCTTATTGCGTAAGAATATGACTTCTGATAATTCATTATGATTTATGAAATATGCAACCTTTTTTATTTGAGTATTTATATGTATGTCATATAAATTTTTTAACTTGTAAGTCTAGAACATAGCCAACATCGTGCTATCTGCTATCCCACAATAGCAGTTAGGGAATTGACTCCTCCATATCAGTCAACATGATGGATAACTACGATTTTTAATATTATGGCTAAATGAAATTATCAGTAGCATAGTGTCACTAGGGAGGATAATGGCAGAATAGGGAAGTAACCATTTGAATAATAGGAGAATATCAAATAGCAGGTCATGCTGGAATTTGATAATAGGCCCTTTCTGAAACCTAAAAGGCTAATGACATTAGGAAAAAGGCCCAATTAGAAGATTCATTTACTAGCATATTGGCCTCCCGATGCATGTTAAAATTGGTGTACTCTGTTTTTAATTTGATAAAATATTAATACCAAAATACCATCTATTGCCAGCAGTTAGATTTGATGTACTCCTGATTGAAAGTGGATGTGGAATGTCTTTACTTTAATCATTTTAGCAAACTAGAGGACAAGAGAAATTTAGGCCCCTCTGGTTGTTTTTCCAGTATTGCATCAACCTATCAAGTGATTATAAAATTGAAAATCCTCGAAGGAGCAAATGATCCTCATACTCAGATTTAAATTCAATGCAGATATGTGCCACAAGGGCATGGTTTGGTCCAATAGATCAAGGATGATTCACATTATTTTCAACAATGGAAAGGGAACTGGGAGACAGAAGCAAATTTTACTTATGTGGGGTGACTTCGTATTACATCATATCATGTGGTAAAGAGGAAGAGTTATGAAACCTCTCGATGACACAAGTGACCCTCTTAAACAGAATTTAAAGAGATTTGAATTAAATGTACATCTGCAATATGGACATGGTTTGGTCCAATATATGTAGGATAATTCACATCATTTTTAACAATGGAATGTAAATTAAGTAACCAAAGAAATCATTTCCTTATGCAGTGATTTCTTATTAATACATATCATGCAGACAGTATATGTTGTACAAACATAACAGTGCTTGCATAAATTTGACAATATAATTGTGGCTGTACTAAACACCTAAACCAGATGAAGATGACAAAAGACAACAAACAATAATGAAGATGACGATCTATTCATAAAACCAGGTCTGGCTTATCCGATGTTCAAAAAGAAGCCTAAGTTGCATTAAGACTTTTTTCAATATTCTGTTCTCTTGAATCAAAAGCATCATATTTATAACGCTAGGGAGTTCACTGGTTATCGAAGGGGGTTATTACAATTTGGGACAAACTTCAGAGTACAAATAAGAATGCATCCTTTAACAGGAAACATCTACGTTTTCACATCAAGCACTGGGCAATAAATGAAACAGAAATTATTCATTGGAAAAACAGGTTGACAAACTAGATAAGATGTAAGTTAAATACCTGAGACATTGGAAACTCCGGTGAAGTATAGGTCCACACAAACAATTCATCATCTACAGCATCTAAAGAGTCTTTAGGATGACCCATTTTAAACCGAACAGAGTTTGCTGAGTATATTGGTGACCCCAGCTGAAAGTAAGCTAGAAAAGGCATGATATTGTTAGCAAAAAGGAAATGAAAGTATAGAATAGATGAGTCAAGCCATCGCTTGTGAATATTTTAAAGAGCACCTTCAAAAGGCTGGATATTGATTTCTGTAATAACACAAATTTGAGAGACCAACTCGTATGTTAATGTCTCAGGCACATTGGGATTACTTTGTCCATTACTTGACCAGTAGGAATATCTACCAGAAATGACATCTCTTGGTTCAAGTGTATTATCAATGCTCTCCTGAGGAAAGTTATCAGTGCTAGAAGCACCAACTGTCTTAGCAATGCAATTCATTGCAACAGATGACATGAGAGCTTTACCTAAATAAGAAAAAACTCTATGTTCTCTCTGTAGCACTAGCCATTCCATAGAATAACTAGATCCAACCTCTGCATGTTCCTTTGCTCCATGTTGATTCAGTTCAACAACAGAAGCAACTCTAGATAATTGAGGAAACAGTCTCAAACACAGCTGCTTGCAAAGACCATTTGCAATCACTGCAAGCCAAAAACAGTGTTGATCAAATTTGAAACGTAATGTAAAATTCAAGGCAACAAGCAACTAGAATTGAATTTTCATGAAACTGAAGCATCAGTTGAGAAACAAGAGCATAGTTTGAACTAGTATAATAACTCACCAGAGTGTCTCCAAGATCGCGAGACACAGGTGACACGAACAAGATCAGCAGGATCCAGGCACATAAGTATCTTACGAGACGCATCAGAATCAAGATAGGTGATAAAATCTTTATGATATTCCATTGTGGACATGATGGTGAACAAACCAAATTAGGAATCTTCTCAAGCCCGATTGAATTGCCTCATAAAGTCAACTGTAACAGCCACTTCAAAGTGAAAAACACAGATACTTAAAACAAAAAAGTATGGTCTTGCTTTACAACCTTTTAATGGTCAAATTGCTTCCATTTCATGAATTCTTGAAACAAAATTTGAAACAAACATACCCATATCTCAAAAATCTGAAAATTCGACCCCTTTTATTTTCTCAGAGTTATAGCATAACAATGGGTATACAGAGATTGGAAACTCTTCCACCCCACAGGCTAATCAAACAATGACACAAACAGGGAATGATTGAATAGATTGCACGTGAGAGGTAAAAATCGTTATCAGCCTAGCATAAAACCAAACGATATTAAAATAATGAAAACCAATTGAGTAATGGGCTATGAAGTTCAGACCTTTTGGGTAAAATCTCCCGCAACCAACACAATAAGGGGGAAATTTCGAAAATAAAATTGAATATGATACAAAGAGAAAAGAAACTAAGAATGGAAATTTCTGAAGAAACAAAGGAAAATGAGGGTAGAGGGCAAAAGGGTGGGTGTGTTGAAGGAAAAAAAAAAAAAAAAAAAGAAAAAAAAAAAAAAAAGAAAAAATGTGAAGAAAAAAAAAAAAAAAAAGGAAGAGGGAAAAAGGGTGGGTGTGTTGAAGGAAAAAAAAAAAAAAAAAAAGGTTCACCTTTGATGTTTAGAAGAAGGCATATCCGTTGCTGCAGAAGCGAAAGCGAAACCCTAGAAATAGACTGACGAGAAATTGAACAGATAGAAAGAGAATGGTAAGTTTGATGTTGGTACGAACAGAGAAATGGCAAATAACCTTACCAAACACAAAGCTTCATTTATGTTCCATTATTTTATAGTCAAGAAAAAAAAAAAAAAAAAAAACCTTCAAAATTGTTTTATTTATTAATTTTAAAAAAAATAAAAAAAATAAAAAATTTTTTTTTTATTTTTTTTATTTTATTTTTTTT
>Ga0099824_1010185_pt1 | contig 11233 bp, 8 predicted proteins | sample SiratrowhiteBW_FD_76837 | JGI IMG/M metagenome (GOLD analysis project Ga0099824, IMG submission 76837) | Root nodule microbial communities of legume samples collected from California, USA - Siratro white BW | ecosystem: Host-associated > Plants > Roots > Nodule | place: USA: California... | reverse complement strand
TGTATTACAAAGATTGTATAACTGTCATGCTAGTAGTACTATCTTGAAATTTTATTAGCAGTTATCTTAAACCACAGTAACTGCAGAGAGAATAGTTACAATTTTATGCTTTTATGATTAATAAAATAATTATTTTAGAAGAATCATTATGTCGGTTTTGTCTCAAAACCGACGTGGTGAAGAGAACACCTACGTCAGTTTTGGGCATCCAACCGATATGGTGCTTCTTCTAAAATAACTTATTATGTTAATCACCACGTCGGTTTACTTGTCTTAACCGACGTAGTGAGTCCAATCACCACGTCGGTTGTTAAATCGACGTCTGATTCAACGTCTCCTGGGTCAATGTCGGGTCGAAAACCGACGAAAAAAGTCTCTTAGAACCGACGACGAAGGCTATTTTTCTACTAGTGTAAGTAACATAAGAAACTTAATATGTATTTTTTTTATCACTCTAAATTACATGAAATACTTACATCAAAATTTTTGATTTATTAAATATTCAATTTAAAAGAATTATTGAATACTAAAAATAAAAATCGGTTTTATATATATATATATATATATATATATTAACAATTGTAAATTTACTTAAGTCTTTAAAAATACCATAAATATTTTATAATCTCTATGTGATACATTCTCACTTAAGTAAAATGATCATACAAATAAAGTTTAAAAAATAAAAAAAATATAGTTCTATAGGCTGAAATTAAAATATTATTTAAATAATTAATCTATTTCACCATATTCCCTTTGTTTACGTTCATCTCCATAAGTGATCTCTAACAACTTGGTATATTCAAATATCTTATTATTCTCCATTTCACTCTGTTCGACTTGATTTGGATCAAATATCCATATTTGAATGTGCATTTATCATATTACTTGTCAACATCATACAGTTAGTTGATATGGTGACCCACCAATATCTGCACTCTATGGTCTTCATTTCTTATAAGCTCATTTTCATAGTGTCTTTTTCAGAGGGTCCCATGAAAGAACTAAATAATGTTGGGTAACTTTTCACAAATCTTTTTTTTTATTTTTTTCAATAATTAATAAAAAATAATAATCAAACTTTAAGATCCCAAGTTTTCAAATCAAGGTAATGTATTCAAAAGAAATAACTTAAATACATTTTTTATTTATTTATAATAGTACATTTATTTTATTGTTCTACTTCTTATATTCTTAATGCAAACATCGTTAGATCTTGTGTAGGTTCTTGATTTTTTAAATATTTAGATCTTTCATATTATAAACTTTTTTAATTGTTACTAATAACCATAGTTAGTTTAGTGTTAAAAAGTATTGTTAAAATTAATTAATGTAAAATTGATTTCTAAATGAATATAGGTAGGTTATTTCTTTTCTTAATTTAATTAAATTTCATATTTCTTATTTTGTACATGGGATATTTTTTTTATCAATAATAAAAAATAAATAAATGGGAAGCCTCTGTATAAAACTGAACATCTTTACATACAAGTCACATAAACTTGGAATTAGCTTCAATTAATGCAGGCGCAAGAAAATAAAATCCAACATCTTTACATACAAGTCACATAAACTTGGAATTAGCTTCAATTAATGCAGGCAAAAAAAATAAAATCCAACATTCTATCAATAGGAAATGACATAATTATCAAGTTATTCCTCTTCTGCTTTTCTTTAGCAAGTGTACTAAATATTCAAGCAATATAGAAAATAAGTAACAACATCCTATCCACAGGGAACAAAATTTAGAATTCAGAATTGAATTGGTATCAATGTATTGTGGATCGTAATGGAAAAATATTGATTTTGAATGAGTATGAAAACTTTGAAACAAAGTAATTAACAATTAAATTGATGAAATTTATATTAATGAAGATCTTGGAATTGAATTTCATTAATCTTCTTCTTATACATTCTTGATCGTGACGGTCATCTCTCTCAATTATCATTCTGTGCAAATAAAAATCATTCAACCTGATTCCTCTAGCATTAAAATTAATAAATTAAAATACCTAACTCTGTCCACAGTTACTGGAATAGATTAATCAACATTTGCTACAAACAGTCATTACATTATAATTCATCCCTGAACTTACACATGAGTATTACGCTTGGTTCTAAATTCAAAAAGTATTTTGCAATCACAATAAGAATTCTAATATAAATCAACGTATGAATAAAACGTAAAACAATAACAATTGAGATTAATGATGTCACGTAATGTCAAGAGTTCATTCAAAGTTGAGAAATTACATTCAATCCCAAAAATAAGAGATTTAGCTACTCATGGTAACCATGAAAAATACAAGAGAGAAAAGAAAATAACAATGATCTCCTTCCAAGCAGCAGCCGTCATGTGAGTGAGGATCTCCTTTAACCTAGTTTTGGCTTTTTATAACTTTCTTTTTCTTCATTAGGTCAACATTGGATCGTTATTTCGTACCATTCAATTTATATTCTCCTTAACAGCTTTTATGTCTTCAAATTAGGGCTACGCTGTAATATTCCTTAAGTGATTTTTAGCCCCGGTTGTATTCTTTGCTTAAGCCAGAAGTCATTTATGCCTTTTCTCTGCATTTTCCCTTTGATTCAGCTTCTCTTTTATCCTTTACTTCGGATTTGACCTAATTCTCAACAGAACTCGCTCTTACACCAGAAAAACTTATAAAATAATAAAATGAATCATAAAATGAAAATAAATTTAAATTCAAACTAAATTAATAACGAAATCAACTTAAATATATGATTGCACACATGACTAACTCCATTTCTTAACTTGTGGTACGCAGACTTCACAGTGTATATACTTGGCTATCTACTCCCATCCATAGCCACTCGTTTTCCATATCCCTTCCCACCACAATTCCTTGGACAAGCCTTATAAAACTCTTCCACCACATACTTTTCCCATTCAAACCATCTTCTTCTCCAGTTGAACACCCATTTCCATTGGTTTTGTTGCCACTCCCCTACATCCATTATCCTTGCTTTCCATTGGGTTGAATTAGCATACAACCTCGGGTAAGTAGTTTTTAGGATTTGGTCCCCTAACCATTCATTCTTCCAAAACGAGATTTTTTTCCTATTGCCTATCTTCCATGATATATTATCAATAAACCATTTTCTTGACTCCCCTTCCCCACTAACATTCCTAAGATCCTTCCGTCACCTAGACTCAAACAAACTTTCGTTACATTTAGTAAGACTTCTCCAAGAGTCATATCTAAATTCTGACATTTTTCCACAACACCTCATCCTCTGTTCCTAATCCCCAATGTCATTTACCTAAAAGTGCTATATTAAAACTTTTAAATCTCTAACATTAAGACCAACCTTTTCTCTATAGTTACAAATTGTATTGCAATTCATCCAAACAATCTTCCTACTTCTCGAGTCCCACAAAAAATTTATATAGATCTTAACAAACTCATTTTTCACTGTTACTGCATCTTGAACCGCCAAAGGTAGAATAGAGACAAAGTTAACACTATAAATACAAATAATATTTTTGACTTTAATATATTTTTAACAATAACTTTTATATTACCTTTGTTAAATAATCATTACTTTTATGTTAAAATAATTATTTATAGAAGGTAACTATATAAATTTTTATTTTATTTTATATTATATATAAAGTAAATGTATTTATTATTTTATATGTAAAGAAACATTAATAAGAGTATATATTATGAAAAAAATACTTAAAATATTGCTTTTAAATTGCACAAAGAAAAAAAAGTTAACGATTATTGTTGTTATATCACGTATAATTTTTCATATATTAGAAGAAATAATTTTAAAAATAGATCACGCTTAATCATTTTATTTCTTTTCTTTGAAAATGAAGTTATTGTTTTTGACACATAAAAAAAATAAATCAAATTATAATTATTTAAAATTATATATTTAAAACGGAACATAATATATTAAAAGTAAATATAAGCATAAAAGTAAAATATAATTTATAAAAAGTAGAATGTTCAAGAATTAAACACTAAGAATAGTATTAAAAAAATATAATCCACTGTCGATAATATATAAAATTTAAAAAATTAAATTACGTGTAATTACTTCATATATATATATATATATATTTAAGTATTTTAATTTGAAAATTTATATAAATAACTAATATTTTCTATTTTTAACGCTAAACGTTATAGTTAACAATAAAAGAAATTAATAAATGTCACATTAATAAAATTTATAACGACTTTAACATGCAATAAAATTTATATGAAACAAAGTTACATTTATAACGACTTAAATTTAAACCATTTCTTTTATAAAATTGCTTCTTCTTTTCTCGCCCAACACTCTTTTAACAATTATTAGAAGTAAATTCTCTTTGATCTTTACATGACACCTAACAGCATGTTTAAGATAGTATATTATCTAGAAGTGATATTGTTTTTCTTAAATTCTTATAATTAGGGAAACGAAACAAAGTTATATTTATAGACTTAATAAATATATTAAAACCTTGTTTCTAATATCCATTTCATATAATTCACTTATAATTTGGTAATTTAAGAGGTAAAATGTTCTCAATTTTTTTATATCTTATTTAATTTAAATGCATATATTTAATTTTTATAATCTACTACCAATTATTAAGATAAAATTACACCCATATTTATAAGAAGTTTTACGTTATATATAGCAGTATATATATATATATATATATATATATATATAGTAGTTATTTTTATTCACAAGTCTCCCTTTCATTTTATTTCATATATAAATCTAATTGGAAACATGATTATTAAGAGTTGGTATGGACAGTGAGATGAAAAAATAAAGTTAAAGTTGTTATTCTTATACCTATAAATGTGATAGAATTTGTCATTATATTGATAATTATTTGGTATTAAAAAATATTGTTGAAATAATTGTAATAAAAAAAATTGAATAGTTTAACATGTCCATCTATTTAAATTGGTATTCTAATTTTATTTTATACAAGAGATAAATATAAAAAAGTTAAAACATGTAAATAAATTAGATAATATATATATATATATATATATATATATATATATATATATAACTCATTTATATATTTTTATTTATTTTTAATAGTTGTAACATCTCCTAAAAGAACCCTAATGGATCAAACTCAAAGGAGGAGAGTCAATGAATCACTGATACTTAGGATTTAATTAATAAAATATTTACAAGAAAAGAAAAAACAAACAGTCATATCCTACTACTAGGTCTTTCTAAATGCTTCTCCAAATACAATATAGAGTTTATACTTACCTAATACATTTATTACAGGTCATCAAATCGATAACAACCAATACAAAGATAAGCTATAAAAAAAATTAGAAGATAAGAAGTAACACATGATCACACAATCCTTCAGTCTATTACAAAACATATACGTCCATATCTAAATATGAATTACACATGAATCCACATATACAAGATACATCAAGAAATATTACAGATGCCTTTCGTAATATTTGTATCAAGCATTTTTCTCTAGAGATTTTTTGCTTGATCAATTTTAACAACTCGGATACACAACCATGACTCCATAAACCAGAGTGGATTTAATGTGTATCCTAGACTTCAACAAATATACAACATATTCTTTTATGAACAATATTGAATAAAATAAATAAAAGGGACAATTGAGCTATTCCAACTTTTTTACAACTGGTTATGTGCAAATATTCATACAAAACAACTGCAGAATCCTTGAACCAGATCCAAAAAAAGCCCACCCTCTTTTCATACAACTGATACACAAAGCATGAGTTAAAGACATTTATAATAGAGATAAAAACGCTTGATTCCAGCCTCCAAATTCAAAAAACATTATAGAGCTTGCTGCATAGGATACTTCACAATATATTGAGTACTACTCAAGTTTGGAGTTTTAGGGTGCACAATTTTATCTTAGGGATACACTTTAGAGTACACAAGTAATTTTAATTGTAATGAGACCTTTTTTTTTATTATTTTCATTTTTAAATATTTTTTGCACGTGAAGTCTTGTAAAAAATAATATCAGAAAATAATATTATAAAAGTTGAAATAAAAATAATTAGACTAAATCCATTAAAAAGATAAGATTAAAATAAGTTTTTAAGCCAAACATGTACTAACATTAATTATTAATTAAAGAGTAATTGTAAAATTACAACATTTAATAGTGCAGCAGCTTTGAGCAGCAAAATAATTCAATAAAGTATGTACGGATGTCAGTTATCATGGCTCAATGCTCCAAAGTTCTCCATCAAAATTAAAGAACTCAGGTTCATTAGGTGCGTTTGAAATATGCATATATGATTCTAACCAGAAATTGCCACTCACAAGATCCGTGTCAGCGTCCCAGAATGCAAATTCATCTTGCAGAGCCAAATTTTCGTTGATGGTGGCAGTGTTACACTCTGTGCTTGCTGTGGAGGATGATGAATGCTGTGAATCTGTGCTTGTTGTGGAGGATGATGAATACTGGGAAAATGGGGAACAATCTTGGGTGGAGTTAAAGTTTTGGAAAGTATTTGCACCTGGTTCAGTTGTTGTTGTTAGGGAGTGTTCACATGAGTTTGAGAGTTGTGAGTCTGTGACTGAGTCTTGTTCAGATCGTTTCTTGAGATTGGTGTGCCAATAGTTTTTTATTTCATTGTCTGTTCTTCCTGGAATCCGTGCAGCAATAGCAGACCACCTGATCATGAAATTGAAAGCTTTAATTTAAGTATCATCACTCAATGATAAAATGGTGGTTAATGGTTTAGGATCCTTAAATACTAACAGAATAACGAATAATAGATAATGTTCATTCTCAATGATACCTTGCTGTTGAACGATTAGTCAACAATTATCTTTCACTCATGAAATCACATTACTAAACTATGGTACTAGGGTTCCACTAACAAAAATGAGTTGGAAGTAAAGACATTAAGTTTCATTGCTTTTGGTAAATATAAAAGAGAAGAGCATAATCTAATTCTAAAATTAGAAGATTAAAAAATATAGATTTATAAGATATAATATTCTTTAATTTTTTCCAATTTTTATCATGTGATTAACAAAGACCTACTATATTGATTCGTGTGATTAACAAAGACCTACTATATTGATTCGATGTAATAGATGTCATGTTAAATCAAGTTTTGAATTTGTTTCTTCAGTCTTTTCTATATTAGTTAGACATAACAACCGATATAGAATGGAGTATATTACATCATGTCTAGAGTATCTGATGTAATATCTCTTTACATAATTTCAAAAATATCAATGTATCTTTATTTATATAGATTACATTTTAAGTGACGTTTTCGTTTTATCATAAATATGTGTTTTTTTCTACTAGTGATATTATACAAAAAAAATTACTAAATATGTTTTAAAAAGAGGTATTTGTTAAAAAAAAGTATGAAATGTTTAGCTTTAGTTTCATTAAGCCTTTGGATGAGTGTATGGAGAATGAAAGAGTATAAAGTGAAAGAAAGGAAAACAAATATGGTGGAAAAGTGACATTGTTTGAGAATGTTTGAATTTTAATAAAGAATATGAAGAAATGAAAAAAAAAAGTGCAAAAATTTGTAACTGAACTTAACTGATTTGGAAGAATATATTTGAGAAGGTAATTAGGCTATTTTGGTAATTACAGTGTAAATAAAAAATCACTTATATCCTTCCTAAATTGAAATATAAGCTTAAATTACACATAAACATGTGCAATATATAATCAAGTATATCCCACTTACTACCCATATATTAGGGAAATAATTAATTGGTTTGGTGAGTTTATTTAATGCACAATTACGCCCATACATACTAAGGAGAAGAACAGTAGAGGACTTCTAACAGTGTATAACCTACGTGTAAATATTCAGGTGGTCTATGGAGCAAACACAAAGTGAATGTTGTTTCACTTGCTTAGAGTTTTCATAATTTTATGATAAATAAGTTAAATGTTTTCAGTTTTTCAAATCAAAAAATTTTAATATCTAAATAATTTTTTTCTTATAGTGTTTATAGTGTTCATGTCTTTTCTATGTCTTTTCTATTTTCCTATGTTTTTTTTTTTATCTCTATTTAAGTTTTCGTCACAACCCATATGGAACAAGCTAAAGGAGGTGCCCCAACCCTTAATGCTGATACTTCATTCTTTGACAATAACAAGTATAATGGAGGGGTGTCTCAAGATGACACAATAGGATTTTATTTTAACAAATAAGTTTTGGTTGGTGCTAGAGTGATTTTTCCTTTTCGTGATATTTTTGGATGTGAAAATAAAGTGAAAAAGGTTAGTCTTATGAGATGTTTGCGTAGGTTTACTAAAAATTTAAATAATGATAGTATTAAAGGAACATAAATAACATCATGAAACCTTAGAAACTAAGAACCACATCTTACAACAGAAAGGAAAGCTTTTAATAAGAGGATCAAAAGAAACAAGACCTTAATTTGGAGACATATTTAAACTTTTAGTAAACTTAAAAAAAATTACTTAATTAAATCTAAGTTTGTCATCTTTATTATATTATCAATAATTATAACGTTTTCTAAACCAAGATACTATAAATAACATTTTACAAAATTTTATGGCTAAAAGTAAATTTTTTTAATTCAATAACCAAAAGAAGTAACAGTTCTAATCTAGAGAATTAAAAACATATTAATTAAACGTCAAAAAAATTACATAAATTAGTAGTTTATCAAAAACTGAAAGCACATGGAAATTATTCTACTATATTAAAAGCTTGTGTGTATAAAGATATTAAGACTTCTGTAATATGAATTTTAGAGTAATTATAAAAGTAAGAAGTTTTTAAATTATGATGGTTGTGATTAAATAATACACTTGTACTTTTTTTATTTTCATAAATATATAAAAAAGTTAGCAGAAGTTAGAATAGACATCAAGATATTTTCGTGTTGCAAAAGTCCAACTTTCATTTATTTACTATATCTACTCATTAATAACCCCACATTGAGTTTATTTCAAGCCCCAAAATTATAAGTATACATTTGTTTCTTTTCTATTTCATCTAAGTTTTGAAATTTTTTCTCTTTCTCCCTTATATTAAAATTATAAGTATATATTTGTTTCTTTTCTATTTCATTTACGGTTTTAATTTTTTTTCTCTTTCTCCCTTTATATTACATTGCTTGTCACATTCATAAGATAATTTTCGTTATTACCTTTTCTATTTCTCTCATTCTTTTTCCAATCAAGTTCTACATGTCCTACTGATATTAAAGCCAGTGTACAAATCACAGGCAAAAGTTTTCACACCTGTTTCCGAGATGTCGGTGCAGCTTGATTATAGTTTCCTCCTCTTCTTCAGTGTAGTTTCCTCTTTTCAGGTTTGGCCTTAGGTAATTCAACCACCTAAGTCTGCAACTCTTTCCACATCTCGCAAGACCTGAACAACAAAAAGTGTAAAACTAAATCACAAAGGATTCACTATACACTATATAGTCAATATACCATATATATAGCAAGTTCATGAAATGGAATATTCCCTACACATTGGTTGAAAACCAAACCTTAAAACAAAAATGAGAGCACAAGTGCTTAATTTGTCCCTGATATGAAATTATTTGGTTACCACCTGAATTGGTTGAAAAAAATAAAAGTAGAGGGTGCTGATTAGAGTGTAAACTTTGTGGCTATATTACCTGCGAACTTGGGGAGCAGACGCCAATTCCAGTGGCCATACCTAGTAATATAATCAACCAACTTCTGGTCTTCTTCTGGTGTCCATGTTCCTTTCTTCAGTCCATTTTTGTCACTGCTCGGGGTTCTCACCATCATCAATCTCTATAATGCAGCTAGTTTCTTCTTTGACCACTTTCCTGAGATATTATGCAGTCTTCTTAAAATTGAGTGACACAGATGCAATACACAACTTGAAGCTAGAAGCTAAAGTTTGGTTTCTTCTGTTGTACCAGAAAACAATAGTCTCATCTATATATGCACCATGCCCCCACAACCAAAACGTGAATCACGTACAAACTCAACAGGGAAATAGAGAAAATAAAATAAAAATAAAAACGTGCAAGGAAGATATGTCATATGTGGATGAAGTTTAAGGTACCTACCCCACCGTGTAGTGTATAGGACATACGTATTATCAAAGTTTAGATATAATGATTAGCAAACGAATGGTTCTAATTTATGACTTGATTCTTCTACATATGATTAAGATATAGGATTTTTTTTAAATTATAAACTAGTGGTGAAATTCTGTTCATGCGAATAGAAATGAGAGTATTTCTCTCGTTTGTATCATGTCATTTGTTAAGAAAAGGAAGTGCGGATTTGTGAGAGATGAAATGAAAGAGTACCCACCATACAAGAGAAAAAGAACGGGAAGAGACCTTTGTACTACGAGAACATTACAAAATGACCCTTAGCTTTTTTCATTGTGCATGTTGTGCGTGCCAGATATTCCTCTGTAGAAATTCCTGACTCCATACAGAAATTCCTAAGCATGTTGAACCATGACGCCTTGATCAAGAGTAAAGACATGAAAGCCTAGTTTAAAAATGACTTTACAAACTCGTGTGTGAATGGCTTGGGTTGAAATAAAAGGCTTTGTTGGTGCTTCCTTCTTCCATGGTTGTGATAACTGTTGATAATTGGTTAATTAAGTATAAAGTTGTTAAGATTTTTTAGCATTTATTCTGTTTTAATTATAGGATTTTTAGGGATTTTGTTTAAGCTAGGGATTTTATTGTTATTTTTTCAATTTAATGTGTTTTTGGTTATGGAAAGAGAATGCAATTGAGATTTAGGTGAAATTCGAAGAAAGAGAGAATAAGGAACGCTGAAATTAAGGAAAGGAGCAGAAAAACAGATTTTAAGTGACTTCTTGCTTGCGCTAAAGGAGGAGCTTAAGCTAAAACTCACTTAAATGAGAAAAAAAGTTTTGAACGAAGGCGTCGACGCCACTGAAGCGGGAAGTGTGAAATAACAACCACTTCGTAACAAACAGCAGGGATCTTTTATAAAAGGAAGGCTAGAATGAACAAAAGGGGCATCATATCTGGGAAGATCTCTGGAAGCACTGTTGCAGTCAAGAATTTCCCTTTTCCTTTTCAGTTGGATATTCATGGCTACCATGCGTAGCTAATCTTTTCTTCTTGGGATTGAATGTAAATTCTCCACTTCAATTGTACTCTTGGTATTTATTTGATATTGTTTTATTCAGTTTATCTTTGTTTAACGTTTTATATTAAATTGTCATACTTTAAATTT